>LNFM01000256.1_pt1 | contig 136981 bp, 137 predicted proteins | sample 596031 | NCBI WGS metagenome assembly LNFM01 (sample SAMN04254537, study PRJNA301005) | activated carbon metagenome | isolation source: dual media filters at the Ann Arbor, Michigan drinking water treatment plant | place: USA: Ann Arbor
AGGTTCTTCGGAAAGTAGTGGCGCTGGTGGTCCAAATCCTAACAACTATCAAGACCCGAGTATATCTGACTGGGATGGAAGTTCTATTGTAACTAATCCTGTAATTGGTGATGTTGAAAACATTAAAGACTTAATAAAATTAACAAAAAATAAAAGCGATGGGACAAAAACAAACGTAAAAACTAGAATTGACCAATTAAACACTGCCCGTTTAACTTCGTTAAAAGAAAATGGCTATATGTTTGATAATAATCAAAACACACATCCATCATATAATCAAGGTTCTAATTGGACTGCTTATGCTGACCCTGGTACTTCGTATTATATCATGGTGCACATGCACCAAGATAACTACATACCAGTGGGAACAACAACACCCAAACCAACAAACGTAGCACCATCAGATACAGATGTAAAAGGTATATTACAACTATTAGATTACACTGGTAACAGAAATGCAACTTCAATAGTTGTTAACCGTCTTGGAACTTATGCAATTAGAGTAAATGATAAAAGTAAAGCTAATGATACATTTGATGCTATAAGTCCATCAAACGAGAGCAATCAAACTTGGAAAGAATTTGTTGACAAATATGACGAACTTGTAACAGAACTTTACCTTGCAAACCCTTCTGACGATACAAACATAATGAATGCTTTTATTAAATTTATAAATACCCATATGGTAAATGGTCAATCAATGGGCTTAGGCTTTTATCAAGCTGTATATGACAGTCAAGAAAATATCATTAACTGGGTTAAACTTTAAAAAAATAACAAAATGAAAAAAATAATTTATATAATAATTATTGTGTTTAGTTTACAACTAAAAGCACAAGAGATTGTTCCACTCGAAGATAAAAATAATTACGATGGTTACGAACGTGTTGGGAAGTATTTTAAAGATGTAAATGGTCATCTTAATAAATTTATTGGAACATGGAAATGGCAAGATAACTTAACAAATCCGACTAAAATTTTAGAAGTAACTTTTTATAAATTAGAGAACCAAGATACTGGTGGTTATTATGTAGACAGATTATCTTCTTCTTACACCTATCATGAAAATGGTATAGAAATATATAATACAACAAATGGTGTTTTTGGTGGACGCTTTGTCTTTCAAAACAATCTAAATAAATTAAAATTAACATATTTGGAACCAAACCCAGCCTCATTTGGATTTACATATAATTTTGTTTTAGAATATTTACCTAGCCCAACAATGACAGGAATACCTCAGCTTAAATGGGATGTTGAAGTTGTACTTGAAGTAGCAGAAAATGCAGAATTACCAAAAATACCAATGCACATAATTTTGACAAAACAGTAAAAATACTCTCACAACCGCAGTTATTAGCAATAGCGGCTTTTGGGCTTTACTGAAAGTCGCTTTTGTACTTGTGGTTGTAGTGATAAAACAAACTTTTAGGCTTATTTAGTCAGTTTTTGCAAAAGCTGCAAAACACTATCACAAAGGTCTTTTTTATTCTAATAAAGTTGATTTCTAGAAAACAAACATCGCTCTTTCGCTCATCATTTCGTTAACCTCATCAGCAACTTGTTCAATAACTTCTTCGTTAGTGTGATTCATCAAAACTCTATCGATGAATTCAACTACAGTTTCCATATCTTCTTCAACTAAACCTCTTGTAGTAATGGCTGGTGTTCCAATACGAATTCCAGAAGTTACAAAAGGTGATTTATCATCAAATGGAACCATATTTTTATTAACCGTAATTTCTGCTTTTACTAACGCATTTTCAGCTTCTTTACCAGTAATATTTTTGTTTCTTAAGTCAATCAACATCATATGGTTATCTGTTCCACCAGAAATTAAATTATAACCTCTTTTGTTGAAAGCTTCTGCCATAGCCTTAGCATTTTTCTGAACTTGCATCGCATATCTAAAGAATTCATCTGTAAGACATTCTCCAAAAGCAACCGCTTTAGCAGCGATAACGTGCATCAAAGGACCACCTTGATTTCCAGGAAAAACTGACATGTCTAAAATATGAGACATCATTCTAATTTCGCCTTTTGGAGTTGTTAAGCCCCAAGGATTTTCAAAATCTTTACCCATCATTATCATTCCACCACGAGGTCCGCGTAATGTTTTGTGAGTTGTAGTAGTAACAATATGACAATGCGGAATTGGATCGTTCATCAATCCTTTAGCAATTAATCCAGCTGGATGCGAAATATCTGCTAAAAGCAAAGCTCCAACGCTATCTGCAATAACTCTAAAACGCTCAAAATCCATATCACGACAATAAGCAGATGCTCCTGCAATAATCATTTTTGGTTGCTCTTTAGTAGCTATCGCTTGAATTTTATCATAATCAAATTGTCCTGTTTCTGGCTCAACTCCATAAAAGGAAGGTGTATACAATTTACCAGAAAAATTCACAGGAGAACCATGAGTTAAGTGTCCACCATGAGACAAATCAAAACCTAATATTTTATCCCCAGGCTGAAGACAAGCTGCAAAAACTGCAGTGTTTGCCTGAGAACCAGAGTGTGGCTGCACATTTACATATTCTGCTCCAAACAATTGTTTAGCTCTATCAATTGCTATTTGCTCAACAATATCAACAACTTCACAACCTCCATAATATCTTTTTCCTGGATATCCTTCAGCATATTTGTTTGTTAAACATGAACCTGCAGCTTCCATTACTTGGTCACTAACAAAGTTTTCTGAGGCAATAAGCTCTATTCCATGTATTTGTCTGTCTTGTTCGTCAAGAATTAAATCGAAAATTTGTTCGTCGCGTTGCATTTATTTTGGATTTTTGTTAAAAACTCCTCAAAATTACGAAATATGTTTGTCAAATAAATCTTAAATGATATATTTGATTACAAATTTTTCAACAACAAATCAACAAATATATTATGCCGCATTTTGCTAATAATCCTGCTAAAAAATCTTGGTTAGAAGTTTCTAAAGATTCTGATTTTCCAATTCAAAATATACCTTTTGGAGTTTTTATAACCAAAGACGATGTGATCACTATTGGAACTAGAATTGGTGATAGTGCTATTGATATGGGAGCTTTACAACAATTAGGCTACTTTGAAGGTATCGAACTAACAGACGATATGTTCATGCAAGATACACTTAATGATTTTATATCTGATGGTAAAAAAACTTGGCGATTAGTTAGAAATAGGCTTTCTGATTTATTTGATGAAAACAATCCTAAACTTAGAGATAATAAAGAACATCGTGATATAGTTATATTCAAAATTAATGAAATCGAGATGCTTTTACCGGTTCAAATTGGTGATTATACCGATTTTTACTCTAGTAAAGAGCATGCAACCAATGTTGGTAAAATGTTTCGTGATCCTGAAAATGCTTTGTTACCTAATTGGCTTCACATTCCGGTAGGATATCATGGTAGAAGTTCTACGATTGTTCCTTCTGGTATTCCAGTTCATAGACCAATGGGACAAACATTACCAAATGGTCAATCAACACCAGTATTTGGTCCATCACAAGCTATAGATTTTGAATTAGAAACGGCTTTTATCACAACCGATGCCAACATTATGGGAGAAAATATTCCAGTAAATGAAACCGAAGATTATATTTTCGGAATGGTTTTATTGAACGATTGGAGTGCAAGAGATATGCAAAAATGGGAATATGTGCCACTTGGACCTTTCTTAGCTAAAAACTTTGCTTCGTCAATTTCACCTTGGATTGTGACTATGGATGCTTTAGAACCATTCAGAACTAAAGGGCCAAAACAAGAACCAACACCACTTCCCTATTTGCAACAAAAAGGAAAACACGCTTACGACATCAACTTAGAAGTTTACATAAAACCCGAAAATGTAGAAGAAACATTAGTTTCAAAATCTAATTTCAAGTACATGTATTGGTCTATGAGTCAACAACTAGCACATCATACTTCTAATGGTTGTAGAGTGAATTCTGGTGATATGATGGGTTCTGGAACTATATCTGGACCAACAGAAGATAGTTATGGTTCCATGTTAGAATTGACTTGGAGTGGAAAAAATCCAATCAAAATGAAAGATGGTAGCGAGCGTAAATTTATCAACGATAATGATACCGTTATAATGAAAGGTTATTGTCAAAATAGTTCAGTACGTATTGGTTTTGGTGAAGTTTCTAGCAAATTATTACCACCATTCGTTAGAAAATAATAAACTTTTATTTTTGGCTTACTTTTTGGATTGTTCCAATTAGTAACTCTAAATTACATACCATGAAGAAAATTACACTATTACTTACCTTTTTTGTTCTTATCACTTCATGTGGAGTAAGACAAACTAGAGAATCATTAACTTCTGGCGATTATGATAGTGCTATCCAAACTGCTGTAGAAGGATTAAGAAACCGAAAAGAAGCTAAAGGCAAACAAGACTACATTTATTTGCTTGAAGAAGCTTTTGCAAAAGCTAAAGAACGTGATTTGCAAAACATCAATCTTTGGTTTAAAGACGCAAGTCCAAGTAATACAGAGAAAATTTATACTACTTATCTTCAATTGAACAACCGTCAAGAGTTGATAAAACCTCTTTTACCATTGCGATTGATAAAAGAAGGTCGCAATGCTATTTTTCCATTTGAAGATTATTCTGATCAGATTGTAAATAGTAAAAACGCACTTGCTAAACACCTTTACGATAATTCTAAAGCACTCTTAGCGACAAAAGATAAAATGAGTTTCCGTCGTGCTTATGATGATTTGATTTACTTAAATACGCTTTCACCAAATTTTAAAGATGTGAATGCGCTTATAAACGAAGCTCAAATTAAAGGAACCGATTATGTAAACGTTTTTACCAAAAACGAAACTAACATGGTTATTCCTGTGCGTTTACAAAATGATTTGTTAGACTTCAGTACTTTTGGTTTAAACGACAAATGGACGGTGTATCATAGCAATAAAGTAAAAGGAATCACTTATGATTATGGTTTAATTGTAAACTTTCGTCAAATAAATATCTCGCCAGAACAAGTTAAAGAAAAAGAATTCCAAAAGGAGCGACAAGTAAAAGATGGTACAAAACCACTTTTAGATGCCAACGGAAATCCAGTAAAAGACGAAAAAGGCAATCCAATTCGTGTAGATAATTTTAAAACAGTAAGAGCAACTGTTTATGAATTCAGACAATTCAAATCTACTCAAGTGGTAGCGAAAGTTGATTATATTGATTTTAGAAATAATCAATTAATTGAAACGTTTCCATTGGCTAGCGAATTTGTTTTCGAACATATTTACGCAAGATACAATGGAGACAGAAACGCTTGCGACGAAAGTTACATTAGCTACTTCGACCAAAGAGCCGTACCTTTTCCAAGTAATGAACAAATGGTTTATGATTCTGGAGAAGATTTGAAAGCCAAACTGAAAGATATTATTGTTAGAAATAAATTTAGAAGATAGATTTTCAGGTTGCAGATTGCAGATTTCAGGTTGCAGATTTTAGATTTAAATAAAAAACGCATTTGATTAAATTTTCAAATGCGTTTTTCTATTTATGTTGTGTATCGTTCTAAAAATTTAGCATCGATATCATCATGAGAAGTTGAAAAAATAGCCTTCCCATTTTTAATCAACAAGATTTGTGGCGATTGGTGAAACACATCAAATCGATTGGCAATTTCATTAGAAACATCACGATGATTTAATAAATCTAAGAAATAAGGTGTGATTTTTTCTTCCAAATCAAATTCGTTTTCAAATTGCTTTAAAGCAAAACGACTAATACTACAACGCGTACTGTGTTTGAAAATCAAAACTGCTTTTTCATTCGATAAATCGATAATTTCATTCAACTGACCTAAATCGGTTAGCTGTCTCCACTCTATTTTTGAAGATTGGTTTCCTTCCTCTGAAGAGCCAAATATATTTTTAAACATACTCGTATTTTATTTTTTAGAAAATAATTTGCGATTACAAAAGTAACGCATCATGCACCATAATAATTTCTTATTTGTGACAAATATAAAATTATTGTTTAAACTACCTCAACTGTTTTATAGTATTCATTGTAAAAAAAGACATGCTTATATAACAAAATTAAATTTTTAAATCCACTGTAAAGCAGTGGATTACCCTATTTTGTCCGCCTGAAAAAAATGACATTTATCATGTTTATTTATTTCGAATATTCCTAACTTTAATATAGAAAATTTGGAGACCAGATACCACTAAAAAACGGGGTGGAACCGAAAAACCATACGAGTAGGAAAATCTAATCTCTATTAAAATGAAAAAATGTATTTTATTTATCGTTGCAATGTTTTTTGGATTATTCAATATCGTTGCATTAGCTCAGGGTGGTTGGTTTTTACAAAACAATCCGACTACTAGTAGAGGAGTTTCAACTAAATTTGTAAGTGCTACTGAAGGATGGATAAATTTATCCCAAAATGCCTTACTTCACACCACAAATGGCGGTACAAATTGGAATGTAGTAGTGCCCAATACAACTGATATTACAGTTGGATTTGATGCAACTTCTCAACAAATGAGTTTTATCAATTCATCAACGGGATGGGTCATGAAATCACTAACAAACTCAAATGAAGATGCACTTGGTGCTGTAGTTTACAAAACAATAAATGGTGGTGCGACTTGGAATCGAACCGTACTTTCAAACACAATCGGTGATGTCGGTATTCAATTACAATTTGTAGATTCCAATTATGGTTGGGCTTTGGTTTATAACATGAATACTGGAACACCTACTTTTTTAAAAACGACTAATGGAGGAACTAATTGGACACCAACAAATGGAGGTGGTATCTTTTACTATGTAAATTCTACTATAGGGTATGCTTTTGCAGCAGGTCCGAGTATGTTACCACCTTACACTATTTATAAAACAACAGATGGTGGAACAAATTGGATACCACAATATGTAGATAATACAGCAGGAGAATTAAGTGCTATTCATTTTACAGATGTAAATAATGGTTGGATTGTCGGTAGAGAAGGAAAAATTCTAAAAACTACTAATGGCGGTGCAAATTGGACAACAATAACCAATACCGGAATAAATAGTACGTATAGAAATCTAGAAGTTCAATTTTTAACTGCAAATTTAGGTTGGATCGCAACAAGAGATGGTATGAATAATCAATTTGTCTTAAAAACTACAAATGGAGGTACAAGTTGGACCATGCAACAATTGCCATTTTCAAGTAAAACAACTAGTATGTTTTTTTGGGATGATAATAATGGCTGGGTAACTTCAGATTCTTACAATCAAGGCGGCACAGATTATCCTGGTCAAATTGCAAAATACTTATATAATCCAGCAGGAACTTACACCAATGCTACTTTAAATGGTCCGTGGTTTGTTTACGCTGATTTAACTCCAATTGATCCATTTAATGACAATTTGAATTATATTGTTTTTAATGGAAATGGGTTTATTACAGATTTTAACGGTTTTGGTGGTCCATGGTTAGGAAATTATACTGTAAATTCTAGTGGTGTTATTAGTGGAAATATAACTGACGGTATTGAAAACTATACCATTAGTGGCTTACTTACTTCAACTACTGAAGGTATAGGACAACTTGGAGGACAAAATTGGAGATTGCATAAAGTAGCAAACCCAGGTGCGCTAAAAGATAAAATAACAGGTACATTAACAACTGACGATTGCGGTTCTAGAAATGTTATTATTAACATAGACGACAACGGAATTATTACTTCTGCCACAGGTTTGATAGGACCAGTTGTTGGACGAGTTTACACTGACTTAGGTGTTTACATTGGGCATATGACTACCGGTGAAGGTGTTCATTGGAGCGAATTAACCATAACAGGATACTACAGCAATAACAATTTAGTTGGTGAACTTGGATTAGACGCAGACTCAAATACTTGTGTAAATGGGACTTCAAACTTAATTCGTACCGATAACTTAGGTATAAATGATAATTATTTTGGTACTAAAGGTATAATCATTTATCCAAACCCAAACAATGGATTGTTCCATTTTGACATAAAAGAACCAGCATTTAAATTGCAAATTGAGATTTATAATGTACTAGGACAAAAAGTTTATGAAAATACCAACTTAGATCAAAAAGTAAGTAATGAAATATATTTTGAACCTCAAGCAAAAGGCGTTTACTACATCACAATTAATGATGGTAAAAATATGTTTAAAGAAAAAATCATGATTAAATAGATCAACAACTCAAAAACAGTAAGGACGAACCTACGAAAGCTAAACATCTGCTCACAGTAAAAAGTAAATGTTTATCTGGGACAAGGTTCGTCTTTTTGTTTGAAGTAGTTGTGTAAAAGAAAAAAAACAAGTATTTCAGAACAACCTACATGACTACAATGAACAATTCAAGACAAATTGTCGTAACTTTAATAGTGTTTGACGCTCAAAATCAGTCATTTTGTCCTAAAATTACGATTGGAACACATATTGTCCAGATTAGTTCAAAAGATAAATAAATAGAAATAATTTAAAAAAGTACAGACAAGGCAGTGCCTTGTCTCAACAACAAAAATATGAACATCAATAAATTCACAATCAAATCGCAAGAAGCTTTGCAACAAGCACAGCAAATTGCACAAAGTTTTGGGCAACAACAGCTTGAAAACGAACACATTTTCAAAGGCATTTTAGAAGTCGACGAAAATGTAACGCCTTTCATTTTGAAAAAACTCAACGTTAATGTGGAGCTTTTCAAAAAAGTATTAGACAGCACGATTCAAAGTTTTCCGAAAGTTTCTGGTGGCGACATCATGTTTTCTCGTGATGCTTCCACAACTGTAAACGAAGCCGAAATCATTGCCAAAAAAATGAACGACGAATTCGTTTCTATCGAACATTTAATCTTAGCTATTTTCAAATCAAAAAGTAAAGTCGCACAGATTCTAAAAGATCAAGGTGTTACTGAAAAAGGTTTGCAAGCCGCTATTGATGAAATGCGTAAAGGAGAACGAGTAACTTCTGCATCTGCCGAAGAAACTTACAATTCTTTGAATAAATACGCTAAAAACCTCAACGAACTGGCTAAAAGCGGTAAACTCGATCCTGTAATTGGTCGTGATGAAGAAATTCGAAGAGTTTTACAAATTCTAACACGTCGTACTAAAAATAATCCGATGTTAGTTGGTGAACCTGGTGTTGGTAAAACAGCCATTGCAGAAGGTTTAGCACACCGAATTGTGGATGGTGACGTTCCTGAAAATCTAAAAGATAAAATCGTTTATTCGTTAGATATGGGCGCATTGATTGCTGGTGCAAAATACAAAGGAGAATTTGAAGAACGATTAAAAGCTGTTGTAAAAGAAGTTACTTCTGCCGAAGGTGATATCGTACTTTTCATTGACGAAATCCATACTTTGGTTGGTGCTGGCGGAGGCGAAGGTGCGATGGATGCAGCAAATATTTTAAAACCTGCTTTAGCTCGTGGCGAATTGCGTGCGATTGGTGCCACAACTCTTGACGAATACCAAAAGTATTTTGAAAAAGACAAAGCACTCGAAAGACGTTTCCAAAAAGTAATGGTCGATGAACCGGATACAGAAAGTGCGATTTCGATTTTGCGTGGTATTAAAGAAAAATATGAAACCCACCACAAAGTGCGAATCAAAGACGATGCAATTATTGCGGCTGTCGAATTATCGCAACGTTATATTACCAATCGTTTTCTTCCAGATAAAGCTATTGACTTAATGGACGAAGCGGCTTCCAAATTGCGTATGGAAATCAATTCAAAACCTGAAGAATTGGATGTTTTGGATAGAAAAATCATGCAATTGGAAATAGAAATGGAAGCCATTAAACGTGAGAATGACGAAACCAAATTGAAAGGTTTGGGAATGGATTTAGCAAACTTAAAAGAAGAACGCAACGAAATTTTCACCAAATGGAAATCAGAAAAAGATGTCGTTGACAATATTCAAAACATCAAACAAGAAATTGAAGATTTCAAAACCGAAGCTGAACAAGCTGAACGTAATGGCGATTACGGAAAAGTAGCTGAAATCCGTTATGGAAAAATTAAAGACGCACAAGAACGTTTGGATGCTTTGCAAATTCAATTAGCCGAAAACCAAGCCGGAACATCTTTAATCAAAGAAGAAGTAACTCGCGAAGATATTGCAGAAGTTGTTGCAAAATGGACAGGTATTCCAGTAATGAAAATGCTTCAAGGTGAACGAGAAAAACTCTTGAAACTAGAAGACGAATTGCACCACAGAGTGGTTGGTCAAGAAGAAGCTATTGAAGCCGTGAGTGATGCTGTGCGAAGAAGTCGTGCCGGATTGCAAGACATGAAAAAACCAATTGGTTCGTTCTTATTCTTAGGAACAACAGGTGTTGGAAAAACTGAATTAGCCAAAGCATTAGCCGAATACTTATTTGACGATGAAAACGCAATGACTCGTATTGATATGAGCGAATACCAAGAACGTCATTCGGTGAGTAGATTAGTTGGTGCGCCTCCAGGATATGTAGGTTATGACGAAGGCGGACAATTGACCGAAGCAGTTCGAAGAAAACCGTATTCAGTAATTCTTTTGGACGAAATTGAGAAAGCGCATCCTGACACATTCAACATCTTATTACAAGTTTTGGACGAAGGACGATTGACCGACAACAAAGGTCGTGTTGCTGATTTCAAAAACACAATTATCATTATGACTTCTAATATGGGAAGTGCGATTATACAAGATAAATTTGATAATCTAAAAGGAAATATCGAAGCCGTAACCGAAGCTGCCAAAGTAGAAGTTTTAGGTTTATTAAAACAAACGGTAAGACCAGAGTTTATCAATAGAATTGACGAAATTGTAATGTTTACGCCATTAACAAGCGCGAACATCAAGCAAATTGTTGGATTGCAACTGAAAAGCGTGACCAAAATGTTAGCACATCAAAACATTACAATGGATGCAACTCCAGAAGCTATTGATTATTTAGCACAAAAAGGTTACGATCCTCAATATGGAGCACGACCAGTGAAAAGAGTAATTCAGAGAGAAGTGTTAAATCAATTGTCTAAAGAAATTTTGGCAGGAAAAGTAACTACAGATAGTATCATTTTGCTAGATGCTTTTGACGGACAATTGGTATTTAGAAATCAGAGCGAGTTGGTGAGTTAAACCGCAAATTCGCAAATTAAAATAAAGTTTTCTTTATAAGTATTTGTTTGGTTTTAGTTGGATTAGACCTAATGGGATTTAAAACCTGTTAGGTCTTTTCTGTTATGCTCCATTAAAACACAAAAGACACAAAAGAAAAAACATTGAGTAACTCAGTGCCAAACTTCGTGTAACTCTGTGCTACAAAACAAAAAATCCGCGTAAATCTGCGTTTGCATCGCATCAGTTTCATCCGCGTTCTATTTTTTTTTATTATCTTTGGGAAACCAACCTTCTCAACATGACTATACAACCAGCCAACACCACCGACCACGAACACTTAACCCAAATCACTAAAAAGTCGAAAGCCTTTTGGGGTTACTCCGAAGATTTGCTCTTGGTTTGGGATGATGCGCTTACGATTACGCAAGAGTACATCAATACACATCCTGTTTATACTTTTGCTGTTGATGATAAAATTGTGGGCTATTACTCTTATATTTTGGAAGACGAACACAACATCAAACTCGATAATTTGTTTCTTCTACCACAATACATTGGCAAAGGTATGGGCAGTTATCTCATTACCGATTTCTTAAACCGCATCCAAAACCAAAACTATAAAAGAGTGTACCTAGACTCCGAACCCTACGCAGAAAGTTTTTACAAAAAACACGGATTTCAAACCATTGGAAAACTAGAAACCGCCGTGAAAGATAGATTTATGCCAGTGATGGAGTTGGGATTGAGAGAATAAAAATATCTCCAGTTGATAACTACAACCTAAAAACTTGTAGTTTTTTACTTTTACATTAAAGAGTACAAATGAAGAAAGCTATCGATGTATTATCATATTTAGGTACATTAATTTTATTTTGGTTTACAATCGAAAAGAATTATATGCCTCATTTGTTCGTTTTTTTGATAATAGCATTCGGAGTTTATAGTTATTATTCTATAATGAAATCTATAAAAATTAGCACAACTATAGAAAATGGCTTGAGATTAAAAAAAATGAATATTAGTTTTTTTTCTTATTTAATTCTTTTTTTTCTTTTAAAAGAAGTAATCCTAAATGGGTTTGATGATTTGTATTTTATAACAATATTAATTTTGCTAGGAATTGTTCTTAACCTAGAATCATATTTGGAGAAGAAATATCAAAAAATAGCATTTTATATTGAAGGACATACACTATTCTACAATGCAACTTTTCCTTTAGAAAGAAATATCAAAGAGTTAATAGCTGTAAATTTTCATTCTATTGGAAATTACTTTGTTTTGGTATTTGAAAATCAATCTTCGATAACAATTGATAGGGATAAATTTATCACTTATGAATTAAATAATTTTATGAATCAGATTCTTTCGCAATGTTCTGAAAATGTAAAAGTAGCACCTGAAGCAAAGGAAAAATTAGAGCTCGCATAAAAAGAATTTGCAATACGTTCCTTTAACCTAAATAAAACCAAAAACTACAACCTAAAAACTACAACCTAAAAACTTGTAGTTTTTTTTATACTTTTACTTCAAATATTCACAATGAAAAAATATAATTTACTCTTGTTGCTGTTGTTTTTCGCAATAGAAATTTCAGCTCAATCGGATGTTGTACCAATAAATAGAGACTCCATTTTTTACAGAAATGAAAATGGCTTTATTATTAAATGCCACAGATCTAAAGCTGAGGCATTTGCTATTGCAGAAGCAATGAATCCAAATCTTTATGTTCATAAGATTTATTATTTGCATGCAGAAAATTTGATGGCTGCCTACGAAGTATATGATAAAAAAAGTACTAATAAGAATGTAAGCGCAACCTTACCAATTAAAAACGGTAAGTATGAAGAATGGTACCTTAGTGGTGAGAAAAAAGTCACGTGCTTTTATACTGAAAATAAGCTTAATGGTGAATTCAAAGTTTTCTACAGAAATGGCAATTTGAAAAGAGTTGAGCAATGGCAAAATGGAGAATGGCAAAATGGAGAATGTTTTGATGAACAAGGAAATAAAACTCAATATTGCTCCTATCAAGAAATGGCAAAATATATAGGAGGCGTAACCGAATTATATAAATTTATAGGTCAAACCTTAGTGTATCCAAGAGATGCCATGAGAGATGAAATTCAAGGTGTAGTTTATGTGAGTTTCATAATTGATACCGATGGTTCTGTGATAAATCCAAAAATCATTAAAAGCGTCCAAAAGCAATTGGATGATGAAGCCCTAAGAATTGTTAACCAAATGCCGAAATGGAAGCCAGGTAAGTTTGAAGGTAAACTTGTTAAAACAGAATTTGCATTGCCAGTAAACTTTAGAATAGAATGATAGAACCAAATAGCATTTTCTATAATAAAAAACCAAAAACTGCAATCTAAAAACTTGCAGTTTTTTTTATACTTTTACTTTTTGTAAAACTCATGAAACCTATCATCTTATTCTACTTTCTGTTTTTTTCTGTATTTAGTTTTGGGCAATTTCAATCGCCAGAAGCTAAAATCATTTTACCCGAAATTAAACTTCCAGAACACAACTTGGATTATCTAAAACCGCTGAATAAAAAACTCAAAAAATCCATCATCGACAGAAAGACCAAAGAATATGATGAAAATGGAAATATCATCAAAGAAGCGGTACTTGAAGATAATACAACCAAAATTACCACTTATGAGTATAAAAACAATGTGCTTATAAAAAAAGAAACGATCACAACTTCTGATGAAGAAAAGATAAAACGTGCCAACGAAAGAGCTATTCAAGAAAGTAAGAGAGACAACGATATTAATGCAATTGCGATTCAAAATGCAGATAATTCTAAAAACCTTTATTTGGCTAATCTTGACAAGAAAAATCGAGTAATTGCATTCAGTAATTCCTACGAAATAAAAAGAGAAAATGGCACTTCCTACAAAAATGTAACAGAAGCAGAAGTTCTTTACGAAAAAGGTAAAATTATTGAAGTAAAATCCAAAGATAGAATAGAAAAATATTATTACGATAAAGAGCTATTGCTAAAAAAAGAAACAACAATCATCCAAGGTGAATCTAAAGAAACAAAAACTGATGAATGTATGTATGATGCAAATAAAAATTTGATTGTTATTTATCAAAAAACTAGCAATAGTTTTAAAGACAAAATCACTTACAATAGCTCCTTTGTTAAAGATTCGGCAGTTTATAACAGCGATAATTTATTGATTTGGCAAGGCGACAAAAAACGATACACAACATATAAATATGATGTAAACAATAATGTAACCGAACGTTTTCAGTATCAATTTGGCAAAGAATATGTGCAAGAAGAATTTGAATATGAAAACAAGCAGCTTGTAAAAATGATTCGAACTATTTATAGCCATAAAAAAGATAAAGAAGTTGAAAAAAACACTTCCTTAATTACTTATAAATACGATGGAACCAAATTGAAAGAGCATTATCAAACCGATTCTAAAACTTCTTATGAAATGCTAATTACCTATGAATATGACGATCAAAATCGACTGAAAAAAATTGCTGATTCTAGAAAATATTCCAAATCAAATACAAATATTAATTTTTCTGAAACCATTTTCAATTATACACCAAACGCTTTGCAAGTAACCAATAATTATGGCAATGTCAAGAAATATGAATTCTACTGATATAAAAAAATCATTTCTTTTTACAGTTTTTCTTTTGATTACGTTTTTCAGTTTTTCACAACAAAAAAACGAATATCGACCTATTTCTGAAATGAATACTGAAGAAAAAGAAATGTATGACATTTTGCAAAAATCAGTTATGGCTTTGCTAAACAACAAACCAACTGCCAAACTTTTTCCAGTTTTTAAAATAAAAGATGAAAAAAAAGTATTTGTTTTTAGTTCTTTAATTTACGACGAACCCAACTTTGAAACTCATGATGAAGGTTCGAGTTCTGCAACCTATACTGTGTCTTTGCATTTTACAAAAAGGATAGAACCAAGCGAAAATGAAGTTACAGGAGCAAGTGGAAATAGTTATGGAACTGGAGATTCTCATGGTGACACAAAGAAAAAAACACCTATTGAATATTATTTATCTGTTGAATATTCTAAATCAAATAATTCATTTCAAGATAGAACTCTTTTAAGTGTGAAAAAAGACAAACCTTATTTCGACAACAAATTTACGAGAGTCAAATTTTGGAAGTCAAATGGTGGTAATTTTGTCAATCCATTACTTTACAAGATTGATAAATCGGAGTATGTTAGTTATGTTGATAATGAAATTGCCATTTATAAAAAAGATGATTTTTTTGGAATCATCAATAACAAAAACAAAGTTGTAGTTCCTTTTAAATTCAAAAGTATCAGAATGTATAAAATGGGAATTTTAGTTCAAGAGGACAAAACCTATTATTTTATAGATAAAAAAGGAAAAAAGATAAGTAAGAATTATGACAAAGTTGAAGTCAATTTCAATCAATATTTTGACTCGGTTTTAGATTGCTTCAAAGTAAAAATTGGTGATAAATACACTTTGGTCAATGATAATTTCGAAGAAAAACTTCCTTTGATTTATGATAAAATCTCCTTCTTTCCTTACAAAAATATTCTCGATAGATTGATGTTAGAAAGAGACGGAAAAAAAGTAATTTTTGACATTGCAAAATGGCAAGAAACCACTATGATATACGATAAAATTCAAGTGCTTGATGATAAAGAAATGATTGTAGAGGAAAATGGTAAATCGGGAATTGTAGATTATGCTGGAACTGTAATCTTGCCTCTAGAATATGATGCCATCAATTATACCGAAAATTACAGCAAAGAAGATGGTTTTGTATTGATACTAACTAAAAATAATAAATCAGCACTTTATCAAAATCTGAAGTTTTACACTGAGTTCATTTACGATTCGATGACTAATTTTCATAGTTCCATAAAAATTGAAAAAGATAAAAAATATGGTTTAATGAATGCTAAAGGAAAAATAATACTTCCTATAGAATATGATAGTATAGAATATAATAGAAAAATAAAAAAGATTGAAGCAACAAAGAAATCGGTAATAGAAAATTTTGATTTCAAAGAACTGTATAAAAACTAAACTATGCTCACAGACATCAACCCAAAACTTCCTATGCGTGATAAAAAAATTACGATGGATTTTTATCTCAACAAATTAGGTTTTCAATTGTTTGGAAGTGCTGATTATGATGGTTATTTGATGGTACAAAAAGACGAAATTCAAATACATTTCTTTGAATTTAAAGATTTAAGTCCAGAGGATAATTATGGTCAAGTTTACATTAGAACCAATGCTATTGACAATTTGTATCAAACGTTTTTAGATGCAAAAGTATGGATTCATCCCAACGGACAATTGGAAAACAAACCTTGGCAACAAAGAGAATTTTCGATACTCGATCCAGATAAAAATTTACTAACGTTTGGCGAAAGCTTGTAAAACAAAATTATGATTCACGAAGATATTTTAAGTTATAACAATTCAAAATCAACGGAAGACAAAGCTATTTGTGACAAATTGTTGGAAATCATTCAAAAACATCTTTCCGATTTTGAAAATAAAATATGGCATGCGCATCCTGTTTGGTTTGATAATGGTAACCCTATTGTAGGTTATGACAAACTAAAGAATGGCGTACGATTAATGTTTTGGAGTGGCGCAAGTTTTGAAGAATCGGAACTTAAATTAGGTTCAGGAAAATTTAAAGATGCTTCTAAAACTTACACTTCTGTTGATGAAATAAACGATACTGATGTGGAAAGTTGGCTTTTAAAATCAAGAGAAATCCAATGGGATTATAAAAATATTGTGAAACGAAAAGGTGTTTTGGAACGCTTAAAATAAAATGAAAATGAAAAAAATAATTATACTGCTAGCTTTGTTCATTACAAGTAATCAATTTGCACAAACTAAATTAACTTACGACAAAAATGGTGTTTTAAACAAAGTGGATTACGACAAGTTAATTGGAACAAAAAAATACCAACTCATCTCTGCTTTTGATACCGTTTCAATGAAACCGCTATTGGTGTATGCTATCTATGTAAAAAATAACAAATTTGGTATTTTAGACAATAATGCTAAAGAAATAACACCTGCCATTTATGATGGAATTGAAGGATTAAACATAAGTTACACGACCGTAATGTTTGGATTTCATGAAAACTATCCTGTGAAGATTGGTAAAAAGTATGGCTTGATTTCCAATACAGGAAAACAAATTTTGCCAGTTCAATATGATTACATTCATAACGAAGAGAAAAGAAGTGTAAAAAGAATTCACAAAAAAGACGTTGTGCTTGATTCTGTTGTTGTTGCAAATTTGGGAAATGAAGAATTAATTTTTTCTCCTAAAGGAAAACTCCTTAAGAAAAATGTTGACATAGAAAATAACGATGATGTGCCTGTGATAGAAGAAAGCAGAGATAGAGATTATAGTTATTCAAGAAATAATACTGATGAAAAGCCATCAGTAAAAATCACAACACCTTATGGTAATGTTTATCAAAAACTTGATAACAATTTAGCACTAGTTCAAAATAAAGTGGATAAATTTTATTTTCATGGTTTGGTTGATTTGTCAACAAACAAACTACTTATCCCTGTTGAATTCAATTATATTACAATTCCTGAAAAAGGAAAATTCATCGCAGTGAAAGATAAAAAATTCAATCTTTATAATGAAAAAGGTGAATTATTACTACCTGAAACTTATGAAAATATAGATAAATTCAATAAAATTTATCGTTTGAAAAAAAATGGGAAATTGGCTATTTTCGATTTGGATTTAAAACCATTAACCGATTTTATCTATGACGAATTTGGTTCAGCAAGTATCGATTTTATGGTGGCTAAAAAAGATAAAAAGTATGGTGTTATTCATCCTAATGGAACCGAAATAATACCATTTGAATATGAAAATATTGAACCATACTTTAATCGATATGAAACTGGTATTGCCTTTTATAAAGTAAAATTAAACGCTAAGGAAGGTTTTATTTCAAAGGAAGGAAAACCATTAACCGAAATTATTTATGAATCTATTGTTCCAGAATGTACCATTGAAGAACATAGTCCTTATGGAGAAATGACAATGCCTATTGATCATGATTATCATAACAAAAATGCTTATTTCATTTATAAGAAAGACAATAAATATGGCTTATTAGATAATGATTTCAAGAATTTAATTCCAAATGAATATGATTATTTACAAAAAAGTTATCATAACGATTTTGTTTTTGTATCGAAAAAGGATTCAAGTAAAAAAACTAATGATATAATGTCAATTTTAAATATAAGAAACAATAAAACCATAGTCCCATTTGATTACAATTATTTCAAATATTTTGGAGGCAATTATTTTATGATTTCACAAGGTAAAAAATTGGGCGTTAGCGACTTTGATGGAAAAATGATTATTCCCATGAATGATGTTTCTGATTACAACGAACGCTTTTATTACAACAAAATTTACAAAGGATTAGAAATAATTGACAAACGAAAAGATAATTATTACATTGATTCACAAAAAAATATGATTTTAATTTCGGATAAATAAAGATGAAAATATCGACGCTAATTATACTCCTTTTTTCCTTAAATTTTGGATTTTCACAAACTTTCAATGTTCCGTTTAGAAAAGGAACTCTTTGGGGTTATGCCGATAATCTTGGTAAAATTATCATTGAACCTAAATACGATTCGGTTAGCGCAGATTATGATAACTTTAGATGGTATGTTTTTAAAAATGGCAAAACCGGAATCATAAACATAGAAGGAATTGAGCGAATTCCAGTTGAATTTGACTCTATTCACAAACAACCTGTTCACAGTGAATATAATGAATTTGAAGTTTATAAAAATGGACAAATGGGTTATACAGACATCAATGGAAAATTCATTCTTCCGGTTGCTTACAAGTCTATTTATAAAGCAGATGACGAATCTTTTAATCGATTAGAACTCAAATTTTTTGTTCAAACAAATGCTGATGAAAAATATCAACTTATCACTCAAAACAAAACGGAAATTTTAAAAGATATTGAGGATTTTAAAAATATTTACAATGGATATTATATTATTCAAACCAATAAAAAAAATGGAATTTATAGTATGATTAGTAAGTCATGGAAAATCAATGCCGAATACGATTCTATAAAGCGTTTTGATTATAAAGATTTTTATCGTCCAAAAGAGGAATTTAAAAACATTAAATACTATGGACTAAAATCTGGCAAAATTTATTTATTTACAAACAGCTATGAAATAGTGACAACAAGTTTCAATAAGATTGAAGATTTTTTCTACAAACCAGAAAATAATAGTGAAGATATTTATTCAACAGTACCAGACGAAGTTGTGGATATTAGAAAAAATATTATAAAAGTTACAGGTGATAAATATGTTGAATATCAAGAATATAAAACTAAAGATTTTAATAGAACCCAAATCAAAATATCAATTTCTAAAGAAAAAGAGAAATACAAGATTAAATGTAATAATTCATCTTTTGATAACACTAAAAAGTTCCTTTTTGATGAAATTTGTTTGCTTAAAAGTTCCTATGATGGAAAATATGATTCGAAATTTGCTTTAGTAAAAAGCAAAAATAAATGGCAATTTTTTAATATCATAAAAAACGAATTAATATCAAATATAACCTTTGATTCTTATGATATTCACAAAAGATTTAACAACATTTTACTTTTAAAAAACAAAAATAAAATAGGATTATACCAATTAGAAGACGGCAGAGATGCTGAAATTTCTGCAATTATTGAACCTATATACGATAGTTTTGAAAATTTTAAATATATAACTTCCAACGATAGAGAATACCATTCTTTTAATTTATATTACTTCAAAAAAAACGGAAAACTTTGTCCTGTGGGAATGAATGGCATTAAATTTTACCAAGATTAATTATAACAATATGAAAAAAATAATCACACTCCTGATTTTGTTAGGCACAAAAAACCTTAGTGCACAGACTAACAATGATAAACTGATTTTGGAAAAATGTAAAAAACCATTAATAGAAGTTTACAAAACACATGGCATTCTATTCGACAAAATCGAAAACTACTTGGTAGAAAATTCAAAAATTGAGCAACCAAAATTTAACAACGTAAGAGATTACAAAATTGATTCAATTAATAGAATACATAACTTGAATTTATGTGATTTTTATTTGCAATTGAGAAAAAACAACCAACAATTTTATCCTTTAATCAAATCAAAAGAAGAAGCTATCTTAATTTCTAATTTTGTTAAGGAACGATTTGTGAAAATTGATTCGCTGTATCGATCTTTTGTAGAAGAAAAAAAGGTAGAAAAAGTTTCAGAAAATACAACCAACATCAAAGTAAGCGACACTTTAAAACCTATTTATGAGATTGGACCAACGATTGATGCTTGTAAAGATTCTCCATTGGGAATTGAACAATGCAGTTATCAAATCATTTATAAAGCTATAATGAATAATTATGCAGTTCCTGAAATACGCATAATTGAAAAAAGTATATTAAAGATATTCATGAATTTTAGAATAAATAAGGAAGGAATTGTAGAAGCCATTAGAATTAACAAAACTTCAGGATATTTTGAATTTGATATGGAAGCTATAAACGTCATTAATAGAATCGGAAAAAATAAAAAATTCAATCCAGCTACAGTCAATAATAAAGCTGTTTCTGTTTATTATACAATACCAATTAACGTGATGAGTCAACAAGATTAGTAGTTGTGATTATACAAAAAAAAAGTAACTTTGATTAACTAACCAAAAAAACTATATTATGAAAAACATTATTTTAAAAAACGGATTGATTGGAGGATTGATTGTAGCCGTATTTTCTGGAATAAGTGTCTACGTTCATTCTAAAAATCTTGAGGATGCCACTTTAAGCTATATTTTAGGATTTACTGGAATGTTTATAGGTTTTGCCTTCACATTCGTAGGAATGAAGCAATATCGTGATACCGTAAACAGTGGAACAATAAAATTTGGAAAGGCCTTTACCATTGGTTTTTTAATTGCTTTAATTATTTCTAGTATTTATGTTTTAGTATGGCTTGTAGAATTAAATAATTTCTACCCTGACTATATGGAAAAGATTTCAGCATCAGAAATTAAAAAATTAGAATCAAGTGGTTTAAATGCAGCAGATTTACAAGCAAAAATTGATGAATTAAATCAGATGAAAGAGTCTTATAAAAATCCTTTATTTGTAATTGGTATGACCTATTTTGAGATTCTACCTATTGGAATTATTTTTTCATTAATAAGTGCTTTAATCACCAAGAAAAGCAAATAAAAGAAACAAAAAAAGGTACGCAAAACGTACCTTTTTTTATATTTTAATATTTAATTATTTTTTATCCTTAGTAAATTCAAAAGTTTGTCCGCTTATTGAAAGTGTAAAACCATCTTTGGTATTGTTGAATTGAACTGTTAAACCTGCTTGCTCTAAAGTAAACTTACCATTTCCTTTATCGTCAAGAGGTGTTGAAGGTTGCCCAGGTGAGTTGATTACCAAACTATCATCTTCTTCAGTAAAGCTAATTTTTAAAGGAATTTTAGTACTTGAATATTCACCAACGTAAGCATCAAGACCTTTGCTCTTCTCTACTCCATTCTTAGCATCTGTCCAAACGTTGTTTTCTTCATTTACATCTGGAAATGATTTATCTGGATCTAAAGTTATTGATTCTAATTCTTCGTTAGTATCCACATTAAAAGTCCATGTGTTATTGCGTTGCCAAATTTCTACAGGCAATGTTTTTCTAGACGTTTTACCAGATTTAGTTTTCATTTCTACTATAACAGGCATCGGCATTTTTTCAAGGTTTTGAATGGTTATTGTAGCGCCATTTTTAGCATCACCTTTAACATACTTAACTTTAGTAATGGCTTGGTCTAAAGGCCAATTGTTCATAATCCAACCTCTCCAAAACCATCCTAAATCTTCTCCAGTAACATTTTCAAAAGTTCTAAAGAAATCATCTGGTTGTGGATGTTTGTATGCCCAACGCTCTATATAAACTCTAAAAGCTTTGTCAAAACGCTCTGGTCCTACTACAGAATTTCTCAACATTTCTAATCCAGAACCTGGTTTGTAGTAAGCTAAGATTCCTAAGTTGGCTTCTTTCAAATTATCTGGTGCTGCAATTACAGGTTCCATTTCTGGATTACTCAATACAAAAGCCGCTTGGTGCATATCAGTCACAGGTTGCTTATATTCACCGTTATTAAAATCTTGAGAACTTAAACCATTGATAAACGTGTTAAATCCTTCGTCCATCCATGCAAATAAACGCTCATTAGAACCCACAATCATTGGAAACCAAATATGCCCAAATTCATGATCAGTAACTCCCCATAAATCAGCACCTCTAGATTCCCAACTACAGAAAACAATTCCAGGATACTCCATTCCTCCTTCGTTTCCAGCTACATTGGTTGCTGCTGGATAAGGATATTCAAACCATCTTTTAGAATAATTTTCAATCGAAGCTTTTGTATATTCTGTTGAACGTTCCCATCCGTTATTTCCATTACTTTCTACTGGATAAGCAGAAATAGCTAATGATTTTTTCCCACTTGGAAGATTGATTTTAGCAGCATCAACTACAAATGCTGGTGATGAAGCCCAAGAAAAATCGCGCGAATTTTTAATTTTAAATTTCCATGTCAAAGTAGTTTTTCCAGCAGGTCGTGATAACGCATTAGTTACCTCATCTACAGTTCTAATCATAACTGTTTTATCGCTTGCTTTTGCTGCAGTCCAACGTTTCTGTTGCTCAGCAGTATAAACTTCATTTTGGTTTAACAATTCACCAGAACCTACCACGATGTGTGATGCTGGAGCAGTAATTGATACATCAAAATCACCATATTCTAAATAAAACTCACCTGCACCTAAGTAAGGTCTTGTATTCCAACCACGAACATCATCATACACACACATTCTTGGATACCATTGCGCCATGGTAAAGATTTTTCCATTTTTAGTTTCTAAAACTCCCATTCTATCCGAACCGTATTCTGGCGATACAAATGCAAAGTCAATTTTTAGTTTTACAGAAGCGCCATTAGCATTCAAACTCTGAGGCAAATCTACCTGCATTCTTGTGTCTGTAATAGTAAATTTTGCTTCTTTTTCAGATGATTTTCCAGCTACTGTTGTAACTACTTTTATTGAATTAATTCTGAATCCACCATCAAAATCTTGTCCTTTCGCTCCATTTCTACTTCCTTTTAAAGGAATAATGGCATTTCCTCTAGAGTCTTTTTTGAATAAATTCTGATCTAAATTCAGCCATAAAAAGCTCAATTTATCTGGACTATTATTAGTGTAAGTCAAAACTTCTGAACCTTTAATTTCATTTGTTTTCTCATCTAAAGAAGCTGTAATTGAATAATCGGCTCTGTTTTGCCAATACTTCGGACCTGGTTGTCCACTTGCCGAACGCGTTTCAGTAGCATTTTTGGTATAAAAATTGTTACCAAATGCTTCATTGTAGTTGTAGTTTGAACTAGCAGGCGTCTGCTGTGCTGTAGCAGTTGAGAAACTTAAAACTAAAGTTCCAAGAGCCAATGCTTTGATAAGAAAATGTTTCATAAACTAAGTATTTATTTATTAGAGCAAATAAATAAAAAAATGTTACACTAATTTTAGTTTTATGTTTAATTTCACAAAATAATAATTTGTTTATGATTGAAATCAACTTTCATCCCTTTAAAAATCTTGAAACAGAGCGTTTGTTATTAAGACGAGTTTCAAAAGATGACCTAAATGAAATACTAGAACTTAGAGGTAATCCTGAAACGATGAAGTTTATTCCGCGACCCTTGGTTAAAACTGAAGAAGATGCATTAAATCATTTTAAGATGATTGATGAAAAGATTGAAAAAAATGAAGGAATTAATTGGGCTATAACTGTAAAAGGAAATCCAAAACTTATTGGAATTATTGGTCACTATAGAATTCAACCCGAAAATCATCGTTGTGAAATAGGTTATATGATTTTACCACAATATAACGGTCAAGGAATCGTTACAGAAGCTATAAAAGCTGTTTTAGAATATGGCTTCGAGGATATGAATATGCATTCTATTGAAGCTGTTATTGATCCTGACAATATTGCTTCAGAACGCGTTCTCCAAAAAAATGGATTTGTGAAAGAAGCTCACATATTAGAAAATGAATATTATGATGGTAAATTTTGGGACACTGTTATCTATTCAATATTGAAAAGAAATTTTAAAAAATAATCAACCAATACTTTACATGAACGAATTTGAAAAACAATACCAAGAGTTATTAAACTTTCTCAAGTTTGATGACTTCACAATTCTTACCAAAAGAATTATTGATTTAACCTTAGATACTGAGGATTTAAATCATTACAAAAAAACAAATGATTTTTTAATTTGGCTCGACCAAAATGAAAATAATGTTGAAGGCAAAAAAGAAAAGTATCAAGCTGTTCTTTCAAATTTACATGCTACGCTTTCAAATAAACCAATTGCAGAAAAGCAGGTTTTAGTTTCTACAAGTGGTTTAGAAAAAAGTTATGGTAGTTCGAGTTTTGGATTAGGTCCAATAGAAATGGAATTGCGTCAAGGAGAAATTCTTGGTTTGGTTGGTGAAAATGGAAATGGTAAGACAACACTTTTGCGTTGTTTGTGTGGTGAACTTTATGCAACTGGAGGTACAATCAACTATCATTTTAAATATGATGACCAGTTTGATTTGAGAACAAGATTAGTTTACATTCCGCAAAGGACTGATACTTGGTATGGCTCTATGTTTGAGAACTTACAATTCACAGCTTCTAGTTATGGTTACAAACCTGAAGAAAATGAATTGATTATAGAATTAATCATCGCTCGATTAGGATTGCGAAAATTCAGAAATCACAGTTGGAAGAGTTTATCTTCTGGATACAAAATGCGTTTTGAATTGGCGCGAATGCTTTTAAGAAAACCAAAAATATTGTTGATAGATGAACCATTGGCAAATTTAGACATCTTAGCACAACAAACTGTACTTGAAGATTTTAAAGCCATTGCAAAATCGCCTTTCCGACCTATTGGAATCGTATTGAGTTCACAGCAATTGTATGAGGTTGAAAAAACTTCTGATCAAGTGATTTTCTTAAAGCATGGAAAACAGAAAAATCTTCACGAAAAATCTGTTTCAGAAAATGAAATTCCAATTGAAAATTATTTGGTTATTGAGTTTGAAAGTGAATGGTCTCAAAGCCAATTGGGAGAAACTTTTGGAAAATTAGACTTGGTTTCACTACAATTTAATGGTGGTACTTATATTGTTAGTTTCAAAGAAAGTGTTACTGTATACGACTTTATGAATCTGCTTGTTTCAGAAAAAATTCCGGTGCAGTATTTTAGAAATATTTCCAACTCAACACGTCGCTTTTTTGTATCCTAAATCTAGAAATTATGTTTAAAAATATTCAAAAATACCTCCTAATAAATCATCCCTTACTTTGGAATTTAAAGATTGTTCCTGTGAGTGCGTTTCTTATTTTATTCAATATCATTTTCATCCTTTTGGGTTATTTAAATGGTGCTATTGATTTTACAGAAACCGACAATGATTATTCTAGAAATGATAATGATGATATTATTATTTTCTTTAGTGTGATGATTTCTATATTAACAGCCATAGTTTGGCTGGTTTATTATCTGAAAAACAATGCATTAAAATCATATTATCCTAAAAATAACTTTTCGTTGTTTAAAGAATGGTTGCTAATTCTTGTCGTTTGTTTTCTTAATAGTTCACTAATAATGGCCTACTTATATGGTAAAGATTTAAAAGTGAGAAGCTATTACACTGAAAGTGAAGCTAAAAAAAGATGTGAAATTTTAAGTCAAGGTTCCTTTTTTGTATCGGGTTCATATAGTTATCACTACAACAACGATAATTATGAAGGTGATGCAATGATTGAAGCAGCAAATTATGATGTTGATACAGCGACCGCAGTTGTTGATTCGGTAAAAATTAAAGACCATTTTTTCTATAGAGGAAGAAAATATTCAAATTTTTCATTGCTAGACAAAAACATTAATTCCTATAGTTTTTTTGGATATAATGAAGATTCTTTGCGAAAAATGAAGATCAAAGATTGGTTGTTTTACAATAAAAAAGATTCTGTAAAATCGTTATTTAAAAATTACTTGGCTATTGTTAAAGAACATAAATTAAAAGCGAATATTGATGAAGATAAATGGACCGAATTGGTTTATGATTATCCAAAATTTGAGAAATACAAAAACATTGGAGCTGAAGAATTTGAAGTATCTTATGATTATGAAAATGAAATAAGAAGAAATCAAATAGATACCTCAGAACAATACGTAAAGAAAGTTAAAGACACCTATTACTTATATAATAAATATTATGTGCCTGAAAATTCTTTAAAACATTCTTATGAGACAATTTCTAATAGTTGGACAAAACCGAGTGTGAGTATTGATACAATTTTATTGTTGTTATACATAGCTATAGGTTTTTCACTAGTATTATTTTCATTTAGAGTAACCTCTGGAAGAAATTTCTTAATTGCTATTGTGGCTCTTGGAGTTGTAAATATTTTAATAGGAATCTTGACAGCGATTATATCTTCTGAATATTTCTATTTGAGCGCGTTATTGCTACTTACTATTATCCTATTCGTGTATTTTATTTTAGTAATTAATAGAAGAAAAGGAAAAGGAATTTCTGGAATTACCTTAAATGCTACTCTATGGTTGCTGCCATCATTCGGTCCTATAGTTTATGCAATAGTTTTAGAATTGGCTAAAAGTACTACAAACTACTATGAAATTATTGATATAGGTTTGCGAAATGAGAAGTTTCCATTCATTTCATTTTTAAAAGATTATGCCTATGAATTATTATGGTTTAATGTTTTATTCATTTTCATAATGATGTTATTCTTTTCAAGAAAAATAAAACAATGGCGCGGAATTGCCGAAAACTAATAACAAAGAAACCCTTTAAATTAATTTTTAAAGGGTTTTTAATTTGGGTAAAGTTCTAATGTAAAGCTCTTCTACTTTCTTTCTTGCCCAGTCTGTTTTTCTTAGAAAGGTAAGACTAGATTTTACACTTGGATTATCTGAAAAACATTTGATTCTAATAAATTCTGCCAACGTATCAAATCCATAAAAATCTACTAATTGCTCTACTATTTTTTGTAAAGTTATACCGTGTAGTGGGTCTTTTGGTTTTTCCATATCGCAAAAGTACTATTAAAATAGATTGCATAAAAAAACCATCAAAATTTCTCTTGATGGTTTTCTAATTTTAATCATATTATTTATTGAACTGCCAAAGCAGCATTTACATTTCCATAACCGTAATCTGCATTTCTATTAGGGAAATATGTAGCTGATTGACGCATTTTATTTAGTACTTGGTCTCTTGTCCAAGTAGGATTTTTAGACCAAACTAACGCAGCAATTCCAGCTGTTGTTGCTGTTGCTACTGAAGAACCTCCTACATAATCATTTTGATTATCATAATAACTTGTAACTGGAACTGTATTACCTGAAGCTGCTCTTTGCATTTGAACAGTAAACTCAATTTTTCCGCCTGAGTGGCAAACATCACATTTTTGGTTAGATGTACCTTCTTTAACACCAGTAACGGCAACTGTCTCTGCCATCCAAGCTGGGAAAATAACACCAACAAAATTGGTAAAACTTGTTGAAGTTCCACCTGCACAAAAGATTAATTTTCCTTTACTGTAAGCATATTTCACACCATCCTCAATTTTCCCAGAAGAGAAGATATGTCCCATTGACATAGAAATAATTTTTACACTAGTATTATTTGCTAAAGCCGTGAAAGCATTCTTAACACCATTTTGCTCATGATATCCATCTAAAACAACATTAGAAGCAGCTCTGTAAACAATTAAATTAGAATTGTAAGCAACACCAACAGGCAAACCATTATCGTTTCTTGGTGCTGCAGCTACAGATGACATACTTGTTCCATGACCACATTGATCATTTGGTCCGTCTGTACTTGTGCTCCAAGGCCAAATTGAATCTACATAAGTTCCATATTTTTGAATTGTTCTTCCAGTTGAAAGACCATCATTAAAATTAGTACCCAACAAAGTTTGATTAGGAGAAACTCCTGTGTCAATGATTCCAATTGTGATGCCTCGACCTGTGGCAGTATTCCAAGCAGTTGGAATATTATGTTGGTAAAACGACCATGGCACTTTAGCACCTGGAGAAACCGTAGTAAAATCGGAAGTACTTAATGTTGACGATTCAAATCCACATCCAGAAGAGCTTGAAGAACTAGATTCTGCTAAAGATACTTTTTGTTGAGCAGTCTCAAAATATTTATAATCGCCAGGTTCAACATAACGTATTTTAGCAGCTTTTCTTAAGGCTATAATTGTTTCTTGTTTTTCAATATAAACATCAACTAAATTCAAATAGCTATCACTTGAAAGCAAAACATCTTCTTTAGACTTTCCTTCATAATGTGTAACTAGATTCAGAATACTAGCTTGTGTTTTAGCATTATCTGCTGATTTACTTCTATCAAAATCTGTAGCTGAATTACCAAAACCAATAGTTATGATATGATTTCCTCTAAATGATGCACTCCAAAGTAAATGATTTGAAGCATTTTTCCAACTGAAGCTTCCTTTTGTAGCAATAGCTTTATCTATTTCAGAATTTACTTGTTGTGCTGTTAATGGATCTCTTTGAGCAGCATCGACTGAAATTTCATCAAATGAATCTTCTTTAGAACATGAAGCAAAGACAAACACTGATAAAATGATAATTTTTAGAAAATTTTTTGTCATACTAGTATTTTTTTAAGGTTGGTTTTACGAATGTAATAATTTTTTAAATATAATAGCAAAAAAAAGTCATCATTAAAAAATGATGACCTTTCCGTCCGAACTAAATCGGGACTAACCAATAACTCTAAATATAATCTAATCTCTTAGAATAAAAATTTAACACCAACTCTTAATCCACCAACATTTCTGTTTCCTGGATTTAAATCGAATGGATTTGCATTAAAACTAAAGTCGCTTGTACTATCACCAACATTTGGATTAGTTGAAGTAGAAGTTAAATTCACTAATGAAAAAGTAGTTTCAACAGTCATCCATTTATTAACGATAAAATCAAAACCTGGAGCAATATCTACTCCAAAAGAAGTAACTTTATCATCAGAAAGTTTATCTTTTCCCATTGTTATAGGAAGTGAAGCTTGACCGAAGAAATAAAATTTTCCTCCAAGACCCCAATACTTTCTTACAAGAGGTTGAATTACTAATGCAGTTACATCATTAGTTGTAGTAGTTGTAGTACCAACAGTTGTTTCTTCTTTTGATCCAATAACACCTATTCCTAATCCTAAAGTTACATCAGGAGATATGAAATAACCAGCAACAGGTAAGATTGTGTTAGAAGTAGTTTTTGTTCCAACTTCTTCATCAGATGAAAAAGATACTTGACCAGCTACCCACCATGTTCCTTCTAATCCTTTGTTTTCTTTCTCTTGTGCATTTGCAGTTAAACCAAATAATGCTATTGCTGCAACTAATAAAATTTTTTTCATTTTGTTTGTAGTTTTAAAATTATAGGACAAATTTATTGTCAAGTTTTCTTAAAAAAACTGATATAAATCATAGTTTGAAATTTTTTTTGATACTAAATAATTTTACTTTTATTTTTCACTATTTAGTTAGTACATTTGCCTCAGAATGATAAAAACAGCCAACATACTTAATAAAAGAGCCAAATTTGATTATGAAATAATCGAAACTTATTCGGCTGGAATCGTTTTGACTGGAACTGAAATAAAATCTATTAGACTAGGAAAAGCCAACATCACTGAAAGTTTTTGTGAGTTTAATGACCATAACGAACTTTTTGCCATTAATACTTCTATAGAGGAATACTCTTTTGGTAATCAGTTTAATCATAAAGCTCGCAGCGAAAGAAAACTACTACTTAATAAAAGAGAGCTTAAATCGTTAGAAAAAAGTATTGATACTAAAGGATTAACCATAATTCCGTTACGTTTATTTACTAACGAAAAAGGATTAGCCAAACTAGAAATTGGACTTTGTAGAGGTAAGAAAACCTACGATAAACGCGAATCTTTAAAAGAACAAGATACCAAGCGAGATATCGAACGAATTAAAAAATCATTTTAAAATTTTTTATAAAATTTTGTTATTGTTTTTTTTTGTGTTGAAAAAATGACTAAATTTGTCAAGACAAAATAAAACATTTTAATTAGAATGAAAACTTTATTAAAAAATGCAAGAGAAGAAAAAGGAATAAAAACTAGAGAGTTGGCTCAACTTTTAGGTATTGATCAAGCATTGATTAGTAAGTTTGAAAGCGGATCAAGAAAACCTACTAAAGAACAAGTTGCCAAGTTAGCTCAAGCTTTAGATTTAGATTATGAAACCTTAATGGTTGCTTGGCTAAAAGAGCGAATTCTTTATGAAATTGGTTCAGATGAATTAGCTTTGAAGGCAATGATACTTGCCGAAGAACAAATAAAATATAATGTAAGTTTTGTTAGAAAATCAATTTCTAAAAATTTACAAAATATTTTAAATGAAATAGATGCACTAAAAACAAAATTAAACCAATTTCGTCAATTTGATAGTTTTAGAATAGCACAAGCATTAGAATTAGAATACACTTTTGAAAGTAACAGAATAGAAGGAAACACACTTACATTACGTGAAACCGATTTAGTTATCAATGAAGGATTGACTATTTCTGGAAAAAGTATGCGTGAACATTTAGAGGCAATAAATCACGTTGAAGCCATTGGTTATATAAAACAATTAATGGAACGCAATTTTCCTTTAAATGAAAGAGAACTACTTTCTGTTCACAATTTAATTTTAAGAGGAATTATTCCTGAAGATGCTGGTCGCTATCGTCGTGTTCAAGTCATGATAAAAGGAAGTAGTCATATGCCTACACAACCTTTTTTGGTTGCAAAAGAAATGGAAGACTATTTTATTTGGTATGAAGAAAACAAAAGTAAGATACATCCAGTTGTTTTAGCAGCAGAAATGCATGAAAGACTAGTAACAATTCATCCATTTATAGATGGAAATGGTAGAACTTCTCGTTTAATAATGAATCTTATTCTTTTACAAAATGGATACGTTATTGCCAATATAAAAGGAGATTACGAAACTAGAATGAACTATTACAAAACGCTTGAAACAGCACAAACTTCAAATAATAAAGAAGACTTTTTGCTATTTATTGCACAAGTAGAAAAAGAGTGTTTAGAGCGTTATATAAACATAATTAGTAAATAAAAACCCATTCTGTTTAGGAATGGGTTTCTTTATTTTTATTTAAATCCAACTATTTGTTCTTCTGCGGCAATTACATCTTCAACATATTTTTTGTATTCTAAATAATCTGTTGTAGAAATTTTATCCCAATTTAAAGTAACTGTTCTAACTACCTTTAATGTATTTGGTTTTACTAATTCAAAGGCTATTTGGTATTTATGTCCTTTAAAAGAAAACGTTTTACCCTCTGGAACTTCAGTAAACTTTTTGTCTTGTGGAATATTTAAAATTACTTCAGAATTATATTCATTACTTGTTTCATAAGAAAAATAATCAATATCATATTTTCTACTTTCTAAAGAAATAATATCTCTTGTGTAAACTTTATCTAAAAATGGAATATCAGTAATTTTTAGATTTCCAACCGTTTGAATTCTTTCAGAAATTGAAAACTGTGTTTCAAACGTAATGTCTTTATCGTAAGTTTCGTTTTTAATTACTTTAGAAGATTGCAATGAAACAACTTTCTTTAATTTAGAATTATAATCCTCTTCTATTCTTTTCTTACGAACATCTTCTGTTGTTGCATCAGAAAACAATTCATTATAATATGATTTATTGGCTCCACTTATTGTAAAAGTATTTGTAAAACTTTTTGATTTATCATCAATAGTCATAGTTGTTACAGCATTTGTAACATTTTTCAAAGCATTATCAAATGGGATTCCAATAATTTTAGATTTCTCGTTTTCAGCTTTATCAAATGAGATTACAAGTGCATTGGCATTATACAAACTACTAGGTAAAGCTTTAAATGGAAGGTACTTATCTGTTAATTCTAAAAAATAATCTTTACCATCAATTGCAACTTTTACAATACAATGATTGAAGTCATTTGATGGCAATAACATAGAAGTAAATCCATTATCGTTTGTAGTCACCAAAACCAAATTAGCTTTCATTCCTGCCAATTGAGATAAAGCAACGAACAAAGTAGAAACATCTTTACAATCACCAAGTTTAGTTGTAATAGTTTTAGATGGTTTTTGAGGAACATAACCACTTTGTCTAAAATCTAAAGAGCTGTATTTTATATTATTTCCAATATAAGAGTATATTTTTTTAGCTATTTCCTCTTGAGAAATTCCAGTTACACCATTTGGAAAAATTTCGGCAAAAGTTTTCTTAGTTATTTTATCTAATTTCAAATTTTTCTTAACCAAATCAGAATACCAATTTGAAATTTCTTTCCAAGACTTTATTGTGCTAATTCTAATTGTATTAGTCAAGTCACTAAAATTTGGTGCATAAGCTTCAGAAAGAGCCATTGCAGGAACATTTGTTCTCTTCCAAATCATATAAGTTTTATTATTTACTTTTTTAGTTGTTGATGGAACTGTTCCGTTGATAAAATCTGAAATGTATTCTGTTCCTGGAGGATAGATAAATCCAAAAACTGTTTCTACTGCAGGATAATAGCTATTGAAATAACAAGACAAATCAAAATCTTTATAGAATCTTCCATAAGAATTCTCATATCTTTCATATTGAATATAGATTACATCACCAACTTTCAAATCGGTAAATACTAAAGTACCATCACCTTCTTCTGCAGGAACTATTGAACCATCTTGCTTAACAATTTCAGATTTTAAAACACTATTACTGTAAGATTGCAAGTTGTACTCTTTCAGCTCTTCAATTCCTTTTTCTGAAGTTATTTCATAAAGAAAAGTAACTTTAGATTTTCTTCCACCTTCTGGCAAAATATTAACGATGTATTCATCTAAAAGAGTTGTTACTCCAAAATCACCTTTCAAAGTTGAATTTCTTCTTTGTTTAATAACTTTATAGATATCTTTAGTCGCCACCTCTTCTATCTCATCTGGAGTTTTTGTAATATCATAAAGTTTCTTACGCAATGAGCTATTACTAGAATTGTGAGATAATGATTGTCTGATGAATTTTTCAGCATCTTTAACGTTATTAAGACTATTGTAAATAGTTCCTTTTTTCTCCATCAAAGAAAATGAATAAGGAAAATTATTTAAAGCTCTGTCAACCTCAACCAATGCTTCAGTATATCTTTTTTCATCAACCAAATGATTAATATAATCTACTCTTAAATCATTTGAGTAAGAATATCTGGTACTAACATCGTGAATCATTTTCTCAACCTCGTCTTTTCTATTCGCATCATCATAATATCCTCTTAATTGATTTAAAGCAATAAGATTCTCTTTTGAAGCAACTAAATCCTCAAGCATTTTTATGGTTTTAGCCTTATCATTTTTTAACTTTTCATAAATACCAGAAAATGTGGTAACATAAAATTCATTATTGTCTGATTTAGCAAATAAATCCTCCAATTTTTGAATCATTAAATTGATATCAGATTTTCTTGAAGCTAAAATAAAATCAAACAAAGTTGTTACCATTTCTGATTTTACCGAGGTTGTTTTTTCACGAAATTTTTCAAGCTCTACAATATTTGCTGAACGCATCCAATCTTGATCTTGAATTTTTTTGATGATATTATAGTAATAAAACTCATCATTAATCTCCATATTTTTAGCAATCTCTTCAACTTTTTGAGTTTCCTTTTTATTAGAATAATTGGTCATTTGAAGCACTTGCATAAAAGAAGATTTTGGATATTCTTTTATTAATTCTTCAATGATATCATTTGCCAAATCATTTTTACTATTATTAGAATAAGCTTCAAATAATAAAATCTTGTATAAAACATTACTCGGATTTTTAGCAATCAAATCTTTAAAATAATCTTCAAATGTTGGATTCAATTCAACTACATTCAATTGCTCTAGAGTTGATTTATTATAAGTTTTATACTTATTTGAAATCGTTACATCTGAAATCTTATTGTTAGTTTCATCTGTTAATGACACAAAGAAATTATCATTACTAGCATTAGTTGAGAATTTTACTAATAATCTATTTGTTCCTTTCAACAACTTGAATTTCAATCTAAAGGCATTCAAATCGGTGTGTTCTGCCATATTATTAGCATAAATTTCAGCATCATTCACAAAGATTTTGATAGAGGAACTGGTACCAAAATTTAAATACACTTCTTTATCAGAAGGAGAATCAATGAAAACTTGTGAGTACATAATTCCGTCTCCATATTCTGACTCATTACTATAAAAGTGATAACCTTCTTCTTGCTTGTCAACAGGAATATACCAACCAATTTTTCCGTTGCTATTTGCATCAAACAATTTATCGTTATTAGCATAAACTTCTGGTTCGTATTCTGTTTCTAATCCACTGTCATTTAAATTTTCAAAAGCTCCACAATATTGCCAATCTTCAATAGCATTCAATTTTTTAATATTATCGCTAAAACCTTGTGTATTTTTTCTTTTTCTATCGCAAACTGCCTTGAAATAAATAACCAAAGGATCTTTACCAAATACTTCTGAAGCAGCTAAAAGATCTATTTTCTTGTAGGTATAATCATTGTAACCATTGGTATTTGCATTATCCATCATGTATGGTTTGTACCAAATTGGATACAGATAATTTTTCTCTTTACAAGTAACCAAAAATTGTTTTAAAATTTGATCATCAAATGCTAGTGTTCCCATTTCATATTGCAACATAGCGTCTAATATCAAATAATCAACATTAGTTGTCATTTTGGCTTTTAATTCTTTATCAAAAAGTTTTCTGGCATCTTCACGCTTGTTAGACAATAACAAATCCCATACTTTTTTTTCAGCTGTTTGTGCAAATGTTACATTTACAAACAGAATACAAATGGCAATGATTTTCTTCATTAATTTGGTTGGTTTAAATTTGGTACAATATAGTAATTCTTGTGAAACGTTGTAAATTAATTCTTATTTTCCAAGAGAGGCACAAATTTAAAATCACCAAATTCATGTTTTTCAAATTGCGTTTCGTTTTTACGAATTAACATAGTCATGATTTGCTCTTTTTCACCTACTGGAATTACTAATTTTCCTCCTATTTTCAGCTGAGCCATCAATGGTTTCGGAATAATTGGAGCACCAGCAGTGACAATAATACTATCAAATGGAGCGTGATTAGGTAATCCTTTATAACCATCTCCAAACGATAAATGTTTTGGACGAATTCCGAGTTTTGGTAATAAAAGTGATGTAGTTTTAAACAATTCATTTTGTCTTTCAACTGAATAAACTTTGGCACCAAGCAAACACAAAACTGCTGTTTGATATCCACTACCAGTTCCAATTTCTAAAATTTTATCATCTTTTTTAACGTCTAAAAGTTGACTTTGAAAAGCTACAGTGTAAGGTTGTGAAATAGTTTGTCCAGCACCTATTGGAAATGCTTTGTCTTGGTAGGCAAAATCTTCAAAACTTGAATTCAAAAACAAGTGCCTTGGAATTTTTTTTATAGCTTCCAAAACGTTTTTATCGGTAATTCCTTTTTCTTCAAGCTGTTTAGCTAATTGATTTCTAAGTCCTTGATGTTTGTTTGTATCTTTCAATTTGGGCAAGTATTTATTTTGTAAAAATAGAAAACAAATTATCAATTATCAATTACCAATTATCAATTAATTACTATTTTTGATAAAATTTTATTTTATGCTTAAAGTTGGCGTTTTAGGTGCCGGTCACCTCGGAAAAATACACTTACGATTGTTGAATCAATCTGAAAAATATGAATTAGTCGGTTTTTATGATGAAAATGCTGAATACGCAGATAAAATAGCTGCTGAGTTTGGTTATAAACGTTTCGATACCATTGCCAAATTAATTCACGCTGTAGATGTCATAGATATTGTAACTCCCACGCTTTCTCATTACAAATGTGCTAAAGTTTCTATCAAAAGTGGTAAACATGTTTTTATAGAAAAACCAATTGCGACAACTGTTGCAGAAGCAGAGGAAATCATTGCTCTAGCCAAAGAATACAATGTAAAAGGTCAAGTTGGACATGTGGAACGATTCAATCCTGCGTATATAGCTGTAAAAGATATGATTGAAAGCCCAATGTTTATTGAAACGCATCGTTTGGCAGAATTCAATCCGCGTGGTACAGATGTTCCTGTGGTTTTAGATTTAATGATTCATGATATCGACGCTATTTTGAGTGTTGTAAAATCAAAAGTTAAAGCCGTTCACGCAAGTGGAGTTTCAGTTTTGAGTCAATCCCCAGATATAGCCAATGCTCGAATTGAGTTTGAAAACGGTTGTGTTGCCAACATAACTTCAAGCAGAATTTCGATGAAGAACATGCGTAAATCTCGTTTCTTTCAAAAAGACGCCTACATCTCTGTTGATTATTTAGATAAAATTTGTGAAGTTGTAAAAATGAAAGATGCGCCAGAAGTTCCCGGTGATTTTGATATGATTTTACAAAATGCAGAAGGCGAAAAGAAACAAATTTATTTTGCTAATCCAGAAGTTTCTCCAAACAACGCCATTTTAGACGAATTAGAAACTTTTGCTGATGCCATTGTAAATAATACAACTCCAATAGTAACTTTAGAAGATGGAACCGAAGCTTTAAGAGTAGCTTATATGATTATTGATTCGATGAACGAAAAATAATATTGACCGCAAATTCGCAAATTAAAATATAAAATTTGTGAATTTGCGGTGGAAAAAATTAAAACAAACTAAACAAACATAATGAAAACAATAGCTGTAATAGGCGCAGGAACGATGGGCAACGGAATTGCTCACACTTTTGCACAAAGCGGATTTACCGTAAAATTAATCGATATTTCAGAGAAATCTTTAGAAAAAGGAATGGCAACGATAGCTTCCAACCTTGACCGAATGGTTGCTAAAGGAACGATTACTGAAGATGACAAACACAAAACAATCGGAAACATTATCACTTACACAGACATTAAAGATGGTGTTGTTGGAACGGATTTAGTAGTAGAAGCTGCCACAGAAAATGTAACTTTAAAGCTAAATATTTTCAAGCAATTAAGTGAAGTTTGCGACCATAATGTGATTTTGGCAACTAATACTTCTTCTATTTCTATTACTCAAATAGCTGCTCAAGTAGTTCATCCAGAACGTGTAATTGGAATGCATTTTATGAATCCGGTGCCGATTATGAAATTGGTTGAAATCATTCGTGGTTATTCAACATCTGATGAAGTAACTAAAATTATCATGGATTTATCAGTAAAACTAGGAAAAACACCAACAGAAGTAAACGATTATCCAGGATTCGTTGCCAACAGAATTTTAATGCCTATGATTAACGAATCTATCGAAACGTTGTATAATGGCGTTGCTGGCGTTGAAGAAATTGATACGGTAATGAAACTAGGAATGGCGCATCCAATGGGACCATTACAATTAGCAGATTTTATTGGACTTGACGTTTGTCTTTCGATTCTAAATGTAATGTACGACGGTTTCAAAAATCCAAAATATGCTCCTTGCCCACTTTTAGTAAATATGGTAATGGCTGGAAAACTTGGAGTAAAATCGGGTGAAGGTTTCTACGATTATTCTGAAAGTAAAAAAGCAGAAAAAATTGCAAAGCAATTTTCAAAGTAAAGAGTAAAAAGTGATTAGTAAATAGTATTTGCTAATCACTATTCACTAATCACTATTCACTCAAAATGAGCAAAATAATCCCTTTCAAAGCCGTTCGTCCAACTCCTGATAAAGTAGCGTTGGTAACTTGTCGTAATTATGATGATTATTCGCCTGCGGAATTGGCTTCGTGGTTGGATTTCAATCCGTATTCGTTTTTGCACGTGATTAATCCTGCTTACGTTCATTCGCAAAAGATTACTTTAGACAAGCGTTTCAAAGGTGTCGCTCATAAATATCAGGATTTCAAAAACGATGGTATTTTTCTTGAAGATGAAAAAGCGGCTTTCTTTTTGTATGAAATTCAGACGAAAAGTCAATCTTTTACAGGAATTGTAGCAGGAACTTCAATTGATGATTACAAAAACAATGTCATCAAAAAACACGAAGATACTTTGCAATATCGTGTAGAATTATTCAAAGATTATTTGCATCAAACAGGTTTCAATACAGAACCAGTTTTGATAACTTATCCAGATAAATCAGAAATCAACAATTGGATTTCAGAAAAGAAAAAAGAACAGCCAATTTATCATTTTGCCACAACCAACAAAGAAAAACATACACTTTGGAAAGTTGATTCTGACTCAGAAATAGCTTGGTTAGAAAAACAATTTGAAAACATTCCAGAATTATATATTGCTGATGGTCACCACCGTTCGGCTTCGGCAGAATTATTATTTGATGAAGACAATCATTTAGGAAATCAGAATCTGAATTATTTTATGAGTTTTCTAATTGCTGAAAGTAATGTCAAAATTTATGAGTTCAACCGAATCATTCGTGATTTGAATGGTAATTCGAAAGAAGACTTTATCCTAAAGCTATCAGAACATTTCATCATCAAAACCAAAGAACAAGAATTATGGAAACCACAAGGAAAATTTGAATTCGGAATGTATTTGGATGGAGCTTTTTATGCGTTGTTTTACAAAGTCAATGACAATGACAATATCAAAAAGCAAAATTCAATATTATCAAATTTAGATGCACAAGTTTTATACGATAAAGTATTGCAACCCATTTTAGGAATAGAAGATTTGAGAAACGACGAACGAATTGAATACATTCCCGGAAAGCAATCTATTTTAACCATAAAAGAGTTGGTAGACGAAGGTGAATTTGAAGTCGGATTCATGTTGTTCCCAAGTGATATTTCAGAAATTAAAGCTTTGGCAGATAACAATTTAATCATGCCTCCAAAAAGTACTTATATTGAACCAAAGTTTAGAAGTGGGTTGATGGTTTATGAGTTGTGATTTTGAGAAAATAGAATATAGAGAAAAGAAAATAGATTAGACTTGTCATTTCGACAAAAGATAAATCACATAATATCAAAAATGGCAGTAGATAATCCATCAATAATTGATTTTATAAGTATAACTCCTAATAATGAAGTCTGCTTAACTATTTCGGATCATTTAAAATGGAATGAAACAGAACACTATTTTCATTTAGAAAATAAAATAAACTCTTACGTTGAAATTATTGATAATAATCAAATATACGAAATTTATCCCGATGCAATTGGGAAATTTGTACTGATAAATATTGCTTTAAAATATAAACCAACCAAAAAAGCTATAAAATTTTTAGAAAAAGTGAATAATATATTAAAATCTAAAAAATATGGTTTTTCTTATTCGATAATCAATTAAACAATTATGTCAATACAAAATAACTTACTCAACATAAAATCCCAACTTCCTAATCACGTAACATTAGTTGCCGTTTCAAAAACCAAACCAGTAGCTGATTTGATGGAAGCTTATAATGCAGGTCAACGTGTTTTTGGAGAAAATTATGTCCAAGAATTAGTTGAAAAACACGAAGCACTTCCTAATGATATTCAATGGCATTTTATTGGTCATTTGCAATCAAGAAAAGTAAAACTTATTGCACCATTTGTAAATCTGATTCACGGAGTTGATAGTTTGAAATTATTGCACGAAATCAACAAAGAAGCTCAAAAAAATAATCGTGTTATTGATTGTTTGCTTCAAATTTTTATTGCCGAAGAAGAAAGTAAATTCGGATTGGATGAAGAAGAATTGAATGGAATTTTAAGATTTATCACTCAGAATAGTGAAATTTATAAAAATATTAGAGTCATTGGTTTAATGGGAATGGCAACGTTTACTGAAAATCAAGACCAAATTAAAAAAGAATTCCAAAACTTGAAAACAATTTTCGATAAAGTAAGTAAACAGAAAACTGAAAACTGCCAACTGAACACTATCTCAATGGGTATGTCTGGCGATTATCAATTAGCAATTGAATACGGAAGTACAATGGTTCGAATTGGAAGTAGTATCTTTGGGAACAGAAATTATAATAATTAAAGTTGAGATTCCTACGGAATGACAGACTGAACACTGAAAACTGAACACTGAATACTATTTTGTACTGCATACTCGACATAGAAACCACTGGAGGTCAATTCAACGAAGAAGGAATTACCGAAATCGCCATCTACAAATATGATGGTCACGAAGTCGTGGATCAATTTATCAGTTTGGTCAATCCTGAAAAAGAGATTCAGCCGTTTGTGGTTAAGCTAACTGGAATCAATAATGCTATGTTGCGTTCGGCTCCAAAATTTTATGAAGTTGCAAAACGTATTATCGAAATCACTCAAGATTGCATTGTTGTAGCTCATAATTCTTCATTTGATTATCGTATTTTAAGAACCGAATTTACTCGATTGGGTTACGATTTCATTCGTCCAACACTTTGTACGGTTGAATTATCTAAAAAACTAATTCCTGGAATGGAATCGTATAGTTTAGGTAAATTGGTTCGTGCTTTGGGAATTCCTGTAACCGATAGACATAGAGCTAGCGGAGATGCCTTGGCAACCGTTAAATTGTTCAAATTATTATTATCAAAAGATACTGAAAAAGAGATTTTAATTAGTTCGATAAAAGCTGAAATCAAAAGTGGTTTGACTCCAAAATTGCTTGATATTGTTGAAAGTTTACCCTACAAAACTGGTATTTATTACATTCACAATGAAAAAGGTGATTTGATTTATATTGGTAAAAGCAAGAATATTAAAAAACGTGTCAATCAACATTTTACAGGAAAAACCAATAAATGTAAAAAGATTCAATTAGAAGTTTTTGCAGTAACTTATGAAGAAACTGGAAGTGAATTGATTGCGCTTTTGAAAGAAAGTGAAGAAATCAAAATCAACAAACCAATTTACAATCGTGCTCAGCGCAAAAGTATTTTTCAATATGCTTTGTATGAAGTTTTAGACGACAATGGTTACTTGAATTTACGACTTCAAAAAGCAGATGGTAGAAAGAAAGAAATTACAGCATTTACAAAACTTCAAGAAGGAAAAAATGCGTTATTTCGAATTACAGAGAAATATAATTTATGTCAGAAATTGAACGGATTATATGAAACGCAAAACGGATGTTTCCAACACAAAATAAAAGAATGCAACGGCGCTTGTTTGGGAATAGAATCACCTGAGGAATATAACCAACGAGTTGAAGATTTTATCAATGAAATGACGTTTGAAAATAACAATATGATTATCATTGATAGAGGTAGAAAAGTTGATGAACGAAGTGCTGTTTTAATTGAAAATGGCATTTACAAAGGCTATTGTTTCTATGATTTAAATTATCAAATTACGAATGTTGAAGTATTGAAAAATATAATTATTCCGATGCAAAATAATCGAGATACACGAACTATTATCCAGAGTTATTTGAGAAAAAATAAGGTATTGAAGATTATGAAGTTTTAAAAAGAAAATAGAGAAAATAGACCTTTTGAATTATTTAATTACCATCATCGGACCAACTGCTATAGGAAAAACTTCCTTGAGTATTGCTTTGGCTCAACATTTTGGTTGCGATATTCTCTCGTGTGATAGTCGTCAGTTTTTTAAGGAAATGAAAATTGGTACTGCTGTTCCAAATGAGAAAGAATTGGCAAGTGCAACGCATCATTTTATTCAAAATAAATCCATTTTTGAACCTTATTCTGTTGGTGATTTTGAGAAAGAGGCAATTGACAAATTGGATGAATTATTTCAAAAAAATAATATACAAATCATGGTTGGCGGTTCAGGTTTGTATGTTGATGCTGTTCTTAAAGGATTTGATAGTTTTCCTGAAATCGATTTGAAAGTTCGAGATGAAGTTCGATTGAATTATGAAGAAAAAGGAATCGATTATCTTCAGAATCAATTGAAAGAATTAGATACAGAATATTTTGATTTCATAACAGAAACCAATCCTCAAACACTGCAAAATCCGCAACGTATGATGCGTTTTGTAGAAGTTTGTATCGGAACAGGAAAACCGTATTCCTCATTTTTGAATAAAGAAAAAAACAAAAGAAACTTCACACCTATTATAATCGGATTGGAAGCTGAAAGAGCAATAATGTATGAAAGAATCAACCAAAGAGTTGATATTATGATAAATGAAGGATTGCTTGCAGAAGCAGAAAAGTTGTTTCCAAATAAATATTTGAATGCCTTACAAACGGTTGGCTACAGAGAATTATTCGATTATTTTGAAGAAAAAACTTCATTAGATTTTGCAATTGAAGAAATCAAAAAAAATACAAGACGCTTTTCAAAACGTCAATTGACTTGGTTTAAAAGAACCGAAAATACGGTTTGGTTTGATTATTTGACTGATAGAAAAGAAATAATTAATCATATAATTCAAAGTTTTAAGTCTTAATACTTAATACTCAAATCTTAATACTTAATACTTCAATGCCAATTTCACCTAACTTCTATTCTATTCTAACCAAAGATTGGGAAATTAATTTTCTGCAATGTTATCCTAATGGCTATTTGAAATATACTGAATTGTGTAATCTTTTTCAATTGACAGCAGCAACACATTCGGAAGTTGGTGGTATTAGTTTTAGCGATATGCAAGAATTTCATCAAGCTTGGGTTTTGAGTAAAATGCGAGTTGAGATTAAGCGTTTACCTAAATGGAAAGATAAAGTAACAGTTAAAACTTGGATAAAATCGTTGGAGAATTCGCGTTCTACACGATGTTTAGAATTGTATCTTGGAGATGAAAAGATTGTCGGCTGCGAAACCTTTTGGGCAGTTTTTAATACCAAAACACGTCGTCCGGAAGCTTTAGCATTACCTCACGAGCATTTTGAAAAATATCCAAATATTAGCGCTACCGAAAAAAGTTATGCAAAAATAGATCTTCAGCAGGAATTTGAAGTAGTTGCAGAACGAACTGTTTTACTATCTGATTTAGATATTGTTAATCATGCTAATAGTGTGAAATATTTAGAATGGTGTTTGGATTGTGTGGATCCTAAAAAGCTTTTGAAACATGAACTAATTGCTTTTGAAATGAATTACTTAAAAGAAGTTTCTTTGAATGAAGTAATTTCAATTTGTAAGAATAAGAACGTTTTTACAATAAGTAAAGATGGAAAAGTTTGCTTTGGATTGGAACTTGAATTGAAATAAAAAAAGCCCCAATTTCTTGGAGCTTTCTGTTTATTTTTTTACGACTAATCTAAATCCTTCACCGTGAATGTTTAAAATTTCTACATTTGGATCTTCTTTTAGATATTTTCTTAATTTAGCGATGTAAACGTCCATACTTCTTGATGTGAAGTAGTTATCGTCTCTCCAAATTTTGGTTAATGCTAATTCTCTTGGCATTAAATCTTCTACATAAAGTGCTAACATTTTTAGCAATTCGTTTTCTTTTGGTGACAATTTTATTGGTTCGTTACCTGGAAAATTCAAGAAACGCAACTTAGAATTCAAATGAAACTTACCAATTTGGAATTCAAACTGAACATTTTCAGCTTTAGTTTCAGATGATTTTCTTTGCATGATGGCTTTGATTTTCATCAACAACACCTCAGAATCGAAAGGCTTGTTTAGATAATCGTCTGCTCCTACTTTATATCCTTTCAATACGTCTTCTTTCATGGTTTTAGCCGTTAAGAACACGATAGGCACTTCTTTATTTTTCTCACGGATTTCTTTAGCTAAAGTATATCCATCTTTGTAAGGCATCATTACGTCAAGAATGCACAAATCGTAAGTGTCTTTTTTAAACTTTTCAAAACCTTCCATCCCATTTTTTGCCAATACAACATCAAAATCATTTAACATTAAATAATCTTTCAGAATGGCTCCAAAGTTTTGATCGTCTTCAACTAATAATATTTTTTTATTTTCTTTTTCCATAATTTTTTAATTTATCAATGGGACTTTTATAATAAATGTACTTCCTTTTCCTTTTTCGCTTTCAACAAAAACTTGACCATTGTGGTCTTCCACAATTCGTTTTACGTAAGCTAGACCTAAACCGTGTCCTTTTACGTTGTGAATATCGCCTGTGTGTTCGCGATAAAACTTTTCAAAAATTCTTTTTTGAGCCACTTTGCTCATTCCTGCGCCTTGATCTTTTACTTTAATTAGTATAAAATCTTTGATGTTCTCTGTGTATATATCTATAACGGGCACATCTGGCGAATATTTTATAGCATTGTCTAAAATATTAACAATTACATTGGTAAAATGTACATCATTTAGTAATGCTGTGGTTCTATTTGCCTCAAAATGAGTTGTAATAGCACCTTGTCTATCTTCAATAATTAAATGCACATGATCTATTGCTTCTTCAATAATATCTTGAACGTCTAATGGTTCTTTGGTAATCTCTAATTCTTTTTTCTCTAGTTTTGAAATCCTAAGGACGTTCTCTACTTGAGCATGCATTCGTTTATTTTCGTCTCTAATCATTTGGAGATATCTATAAACTTTTTCTTTATCATCAATTACTTTAGGATTTTTAATAGCATCTAAAGCTAAATTGATAGTTGCAATTGGCGTTTTAAACTCATGCGTCATGTTATTAATAAAATCAGTTTTGATTTCAGATATTTGACGTTGTTTGATTAATTGATGTAACGCATTGGCATAAGCTATAATTATTATTAAAGTAAAAACTACCGATAACAGCGTTATAGCAAGAATTTCTGAAAATAAGAACTTCTTTTTCTGAGGAAATGTAACTAGCAACATATACTTGTTATTTCCGTCATTGTCTATAAAAACAGGAATCGAATAAGTAGCATATTTATCAAAATTGAAATGTTCTGATTTAATTTTTGTTGCTAATCCATTACTGTAAATATTGAACTCATAAGGAGTTTTGATTCCATATTCCTTAAGTTCTTTATCTAATAATTCGTTTAATTGTTCTTTAGAAACACGTTCGTTTATTGGATAATTGGCTACAACATCTTTGTAGGCAATTTCAAATTGTGCATCTTCAAGAATTTTTAAATCTCCTGCTTTTTCAATGGTTAAATCAGGAACAATTGTGTTTTGAATTCCTGAATTATCAAATGAATTATTGTTAAATACTTTAGTTTTTCTTTTAGCTGTATAATTTTTTACTTTAAGACTATCAAGTCTTTTATCAAAGAACGTAGAAAACATATCATAATCCTCTGAAATAATGCTGTTGGAATAAATTATTGTTTTATTCGTTTTAGCATTTCTTTCGTAGTAACCGTATTCTAATAAATCTTCACTTTTTGGAGATTTTTTAGCATTATCTTTAAATCTTCCGTTTTTTTTATAAAAAGCATAACGCTCTTTATTTTCGAGTTTGTTGGCAACGCTACCTAAAACCTGTTTTACATGAAACTTAAATTGTTCTTCGTTGTTTTCTAATGAAGTATTAAACCAATATACTTGGACTAAAATTATCCCAAGTAAGGATAAACTCATTAATAATACCAACAGCCGAAAAACAAACTTATTCATCACAACAAATTTAGTATTTTAACATTTATTCTGTTAATGTATTAACCAAACATTAACATAGAGGTAAATAATTATCTATTTTTCAATAAATTGACGATTTCGTCGACTTGTTTTTTAGTATCTTCAAAATTTTCGTTTTTTATTACAAAATTACTTCTTGCAATTCTTTCTTCATCAGACAATTGATTGTTTATTCTTTGTAATACTTTTTCTCTCGTAGTCGAATCACGCTTCAATACACGCGCTATTCTTAACTCTAGTGGTGCTGATACGGTAATAATTTTATCACAATCTTTATAACTACCACTTTCAAACAATATAGCTGCTTCTTTTACTAAAATTGGATGGTTTTGATTTGTAGCAATCCAATTATCGAAATGTTTTTTTACTGCCGGATGAACGATAGCATTAAGTTGTTTTAGCTTTTCTGGAGCATTAAAAACAATTGCTGCAAGTTTTTCTCTATCTAAAGTTTGATCACCTGTAATTAATTCATTTCCAAAAGTTTGTACAATTTGAGAAATAATCTCAGGAAACTCCATTACTTTTTTTGCTTCTACATCTGATATATAAACTGGAATACCTTTAGAAATAAGATATTTTGCAACCGTAGTTTTACCACTACCTATTCCTCCTGTTAGACCAATTATTTTTGATTTTGTTACAACTGGTTCAACAATTTTATTAATAGGAGTAACAATTTTATCAATAACTTTTTCAACCGATTTTTGAATTGGAGTTTCCATTTGTTTTTCAAAAATCAGCTCTTTTTCAGCTTCCATTGGATTGGAATTTATTTTAAAGAACAATTCAGGAAAAGCATCTTGAGGTTTTTTTCTGAGAATATTAATCTTGAAAAATGATTTTAAAAATCCAAAACCATACCCAAAAAATTGCTTCCAAACAGCTACTATGGATAATAAACCTATTATTGGATTTCTGTTTTGAATACTAGATACAATAAAGATTATTACGAAATATAAAAAATATAGTTTTAATCCCCAATCAAATAGAATTATTAAAAGCCCAACAGAGATTATAAATCCAATAACAAATAAAGAAGGTAACCAATAGGTTAATTTACTATATTCTGGATACCAGTGATTTAAAATTGGTCTTGCTTTTCCAAATTTTGATACTTGAAGTGTAAATTTATCCCAGTCAATTCTTCTTTTATGATAAACAAAAGCTGAAGAAAAAAGTCTAGTTTGAAAACCTAATTTCCATAATCTGATGGATAAATCTGGATCTTCACCTGGATGAATGTTTCCAAATCCTTTAGATTCTTCAAATGCTTTTTTAGAAATTCCCATATTGAAACTTCTTGGTTGAAATTTATCTATTTTCTCAGAACCACCTCTTATTCCTCCTGTTGTTAGAAAAGAAGTCATTGAAAAGTTGATAGCTTTTTGAATATTAGAAAATGATTTTAGAGCTTTATCAGGTCCACCAAAACAATCTACATAATTGGATTTTAATTCTTTATCAACTTCAGAAAGATAGTTATTTGGAATAATACAATCAGAATCAAAGATGATAAAATAATCACCTTTGGCTTTCTGCATTCCAAAATTTCTAGAATCTCCTGGACCAGAATTTGCTTTATAGTAGTATGAAATAGATAATTTATCTGTGAATTTCTTTATTACCTCTTCACAGGATATTGAAGAACCGTCTTCTACAATTACAATTTCATAATTGCTTTTGTAAGTAGATAATAGTAAACTTTCTAGCAGTTCGTTTATTTCGTCAGGTCTATTATAGACTGGAATAATAATTGAAAAATACATTCGAAAAAATTTTAACAAAGATACTCTTTCTATAAAACAAAAGTCCCGCCGAAGCAGGACTTTTTATTTATTTAAGAATAAGTTATAATTATTCTTTTACAACTTTAATCGTTTTCACTTGATTTTCAGAAGTTAATCTTACTAAATAAGTTCCAGATGGAAGATTCGTCATATCAATTGCTGCTTGAGTAGCGTTGATTGATTTAGCAGAAACTTCTTGACCTAAAATATTCATAATTTGAACAGTATCAATATTTTTTGAATAAGATAAATTCAATACATCTTTAACCGGATTAGGATAGAATGTAAAGTTTGAACTATCAAAACTATTCGTTCCTAATGAAGCATCATAAGCTGAAATTGAGAATGAACCAGGTGCATCATTATTGTATTCATAAACTCTCAATAATATTGTGTTACCTGGAGTTTGACCTGTTAATGTAAGCAATGTAAATCCTACCGCAGTTTCTGTTGCTCCGTCATCATCACATCCAATTTGATTTAATACTGCACAATCTCCTGTATAAGCAGTAACAACAGTATCTATTCCAGTTCCTCCTGCTATAGGAGCACTAGTTTCAATTGTAAGGTTACCACTCGCTGGAACAACTACACTAAACCAAACATCACCACCACTATAACCAAAACAAGTTGCAGGATTAGCTTGCGAAGATGCTGTTGCACCGAAAGTTGTACCATCGACATCATTATCTGTATAAACACCACCTGCAGTTAATGCAATTGGAGCTGAACAATTATCATTTAAAGGAGCTGGAGGAGGTGTACCACACAAAATCGCTCTTGTTCTAGGAGTTGTATTTGCAGCACAAGTATTGTCAACATGTGTATAAAATCTAATCACACCTGTTATACTTGATGTCCAAACTACACTACCTGTTCCAAAAGTGTAAGCAATCGTTCCATTCCCATCACTAATTGTAATAATATCTGTAGCAATTGAACTTGTAAATGTATATTGAACTCCTGTTGTTACATTTACTCTAGAATATTCGCCAGCATAACCAGCTGCAGTTATTGTTTGAGATGTTCCTAAACAAGCTGGTGTAAATGTTGCTCCAGGCCATTGACCATTTGGAGATGATAAACATCCAGCAAATGGACAGTTTTCAGTTACAGTTACAGCTAAACGTGTTAAACTTTCACAACCATCTTCTATTTGAGAAGCATAATAAGTTGTACCTGATACTAATGCAGTTGATGATGGTAAAATAGTACCTAAAGTTGCAGCATTATACCAAACTAAACTTGTTCCAGTAATCACTACTGTTAAATCATCTAAAGTACTAGCTCCACAATAAGTTTGAGCAGCATCTCCAGTTGGTGCATCAGTTGAAGTTATATTTAATATTAATTCAGCTATATTATAACAACCGTTTGCATTTTCAACTCTTACGAAAACAATTTGACCATTCGTACCTGCAAATGCTGTAGGATTTGCTATAGCATTAGAAGCATTTTCAGCATCAAATAAATCAACATAATGTGTATAAACTACATTAGATTCTGAACTAATACTAGTATTTGCTGAAGTTAAATTGAAAACAGCAGTGCTTGATCCAGTATCACATACTGAAAGTGTAGCTGTATCAACTACAGGAAAAGAAGATACAATAACATTTACTGCCAATCTATTAAAACTTTCACAGTTTATAGTTTGAGAAGCATAATACATTCCAGAAACAAGATTATCTGTTGCTAATAATGGAGTTCCGCCAGTTGCAGAAGCATACCATTGAATAGTTGTTCCATCCGCAAATAAATCACCTACAGTTGCTGCACTACAAAAAATTTGCGTTGCATCACCAGTTGGAGCTGGAGTTGTAGAAGGACAATCGTAAGCAGAAACTAAAAATTGTCCAAAGTTATCATTTGAATAATCCCAAACATTTACAAATAAAACTTCACCTGGAGTTCTTCCTGTTAATGTAATTAATGAGAAATTTCCATTAGTACTATCATCATCATCACACTCTACAAAAGTAAGTGCACCACAAGTTCCTGAATAAACTGCCAAACCAGTATCTGTAATAACACTAGCAGCAGCTGGATTAGTTTCAATAGTTACTGAACCAGAAGCAGGAACAGTCACAGAATACCAAACATCACCTCCTAAGAAATTTGCACAACCAGGTGCAGGAGGATTTGAATTTGTTGCAGCAACATTAGTTCCTGTTACATCATTATCAGCAAAAACATTTCCTACAGTTAAAGCAACTGCCCCAGTACAATTATCGTTTACTGGAGAAGTAACAAAGTAAAATGGACCTGTCCAAAGACTAACTCCGTTGGTAGTACAATCAGCACTTACATAAAAATCATAAGCTGTTCCTGGTGTTAAACCATTTACAACAAAAGGATTAACTACACTTGAATAGGTTGGAGTTGTTGGAGCTGCTCCACCAGCTGTGGTTACATAAACATTCCATGCTGTTTCAACACAACCAGCTGTCCATCCTAAAACTGCAGAAGTACCAGTTACATTAGTAACTAATAAATTTGAAGGCTGAGGACAAGCAACAGCAGCAGAAATAGTTACATCGTAATCTTCTGTTTCACCATAACCATAATTAAGGCATGGATCAATATTAATACCTGAAGTATTCCAAACATCTCTTACTCTCATTCTGTGAGTTCCAAGTGGTGGATTACAAGCTAAACTGATTGAAAATGTTGCAGATCCGTTACCTGCAATTGAAGCTGTAGTAAATCCAACTCTTTCCGATGTTGCAAAAACACCATCGTCGTTATAATCAATCCAAACAGCTATATTTTGACCTCCAAAAGTTCCAACAGAAACATTCACGGTGTAAGAAGAACCTGCTTGTAAAGTTCCAGTATAGTTTGGTTGACCTGTAAAGTAAGTATATGCTGGATTTGTTGGTGCAGTACCTGAATTATTTGCCAGTGTAGTACCAGAAATTGAGATATTTGAAATCAAATCTCCATCTGTTTTACCAGTTGTATACGTTGGGATGCAATAGCAATTTGATGGAGTGTTTAATCCAACCATTATAGGTGTACTAGTTGTACTTATTCCTGATGCAGTACATGTTACAACACATTGGTAATATGTTACTGCAGTTTGACTTGCAGTATATGTAGGATCTGTTGATGCTCCACTAGCATTTGAATAAGCAATTCCATCTGAAGACGTTTGCCATTGGTAAGTTACTCCAGAACCTGATGTACTATTTTGTAATGAAAGTCCAAAACTAACTCCACTACAAGCTAAAGCTGTTGATGAAATTGTATTGCCTGGCGCTGGAGTTCCAGAGCAAGATGGCGGCGGTGTATAAGCAAATACTAAACCAGCAGATGGAAAAATAACATTTGATAAAAACATAGTATCCGTTGCAGCTGCGCTTGCAGTTGTACCAAACCAATCTACTGCAGTAGTTCTTCCAACAAAATTTGTTGCTACATTATTTGGATTAGCTCTTAAACCAGTTTGTGCAACTGTAGTAGTACCATTATCTGTCATTGTTCCGTAAACAATTTCAACTTTATTGGTTGTTTCGTATAATTTTATTTGAAAATTATATGAATCTCCAACAGCTAAATATTTAGCATAATTTGTCCATTGAACAACTAAAACCTGATTAGGAGCTGTTCCTGTTAATTCAAATCTAATTTCACCTCCATTTTGCGACATTAAATCTCTTGTAAAAGCAGAAATTCTTGCTACTAATGGGTTTGATACCGTAGTAGTTATTGAAGAAATTGGCTCGTAAGAAGATGTTGAATTCATATCAACTGAGGGAGTCAATAATGATGAACCTAAAGAAATCCATCCGTTTGCATTTACACCAAAACGATTATAAGTATAACCATTAAATGTGAAATTGAAACCAATTGGCAAACCAACTCCTGTAAAATTTGCAGCTCCAAGAGGTACTGCAGGATCTAAAAATCTTTGGTCATCTGAAGTTGTTGACCCAAGTATTGTTCCTCCTGTTATAGCCGTGTAAGTCGAGTTACTTTGTGAAAAAGTATACTGTGATAAACTCTGACTAAAACCTAGTTGGAACAAACAAAAAAATAATGCTACTAAAAAGTAATTTTTCTTCATGTTGTTTTTATAAGTTAAATTTAAAGCTATAAAAATAAACAAAAAAAGCTCACAAATAATTGTGAGCCTTTAAATCTATATAATTTTAACAATTTTATTTTATACTTGGTACAGAAACTAATTCATTTGCATCTGCACCATAATCAACACCATTAAAACCAAATCCAAATAAATTTAGAAAATCTTGTTTGTATCCTGCTAAATCTCCTATTTCTACTAGCGATTCTGTTGTTGCTTTATCCCATAAATTTGAAACTTGCGCTTGAACATCTTCTCTCATTTCCCAATCATCAATTCTTATTCTACCGTTTTCATCAGTTGGAACTTCTTTACCAGTATATAATCTTTCGCTGTAAAGTCTTTGAATTTGCTCGATACATCCCTCATGAATTCCATGAGCTTTCATAATTTTATACAACAATGAAATATATAGCGGAATTACTGGAATTGCAGAACTAGCTTGAGTAACTAATGCTTTATTCACAGAAACATAAGCCTTTCCACCCAATTCTTTTAAATCATCTGTAATTGTAAAAGCTGTTGCTTCTAAATGGTCTTTTGCTCTTCCAATTGTTCCTTTTCTGTAAACTGCTTCAGTAACTGATGGTCCTATATAAGAATAAGCTATTGTAGTTGCTCCTGGAGCTAATAAACCTGCATCTTTCAAGTCATTCATCCACATTGACCAATCTTCTCCACCCATAACAACAACCGTATTATCAATGTCATCTTGATTAGCTGGCTCAATAGATACTTGAGTTACATTACCTGTGTGAAAATCGACAGTTTTATTTGTAAAAGTTGTTCCTATTGGCTTTAATGTTGAACGATGTAAAACTCCTGTTTCGGGATGCATTCTCACTGGTGAAGCCAAACTGTATATAACTAAATCAACTTGACCTAAATCATTTTTAATTAAATCGATAGTCTGTTGCTTTACTTCTTTAGAAAAAGCATCACCATTAATACTCTTTGCATATAAACCTGCTTTGTGCGCTTCATTTTCAAATGCTGCAGAATTATACCAACCTGGAGAAGCCGTTTTTCCTTCTGAAGCTGGTTTTTCAAAGAAAACTCCAATTGTCGCTGCATCACATCCGAAAGCACTAGAAATTCTAGAAGCCAATCCGAATCCGGTTGACGCTCCAATAACTAAAACGCGTTTAGCTCCATCTATCTTACCTTTTGACTTAACGTAATCTATTTGATTTTTAACATTTTGCTCGCAACCCTTTGGATGAGCTGTCAAACAAATAAATCCGCGCATTCTTGGTTCTATAATCATATCTTTAACTTTATTCGTTTATTTAGTTTGTCTTTGAAAAAACAAATATAATTCTATATTTTTAGTTAAGCAATTCCTTTGCATGAATTAAGGCAGAATCTGAAATAACTGAACCTGACAACATTTGAGCAATTTCAATAATTCGCTCATCATCAGACAACAACTTCAATTCAGAGTGTGTTTGATTGTCTTTAATAACTTTAAAAACTTTAAAATGATCTTTTCCTTTACTAGCTATTTGTGGTAAGTGAGTTATGGCAAAAACTTGCATATTACTACTCATGTTTTTCATTATTTCTGCCATTTTATGAGCAATTTCTCCAGAAACTCCGGTGTCAATTTCATCAAATATTATAGTTGGAAGATTTGAAAATTGAGATAAAATTGCTTTAACAGCCAACATAATCCTAGACATTTCTCCACCGGAAGCAACTTTTTTTAACAATCCAAAATCTGATCCTTTATTTGCTGAAAACAAAAATATAATTTCGTCTTTTCCATTATTATAAAAGTCTTCTTTTAAATCTAATTGGATGTTAAATCTTGCATTAGGCATTCCTAAATTTGATAAAAATGAAGCTAATTTATCGGTTAAAACTGGTATTGCTTTTTCTCGATTATCATGAATTTGATTAGCCAAAACAATTAATTGATTTTCAAATTGAATAATTTGATTTTCAATTTCAACGATTTCAGATTCTAATGTTGTTACAGAAACTACTTTATTATCTAAATCATTTTGAATAATTAATAGCTCATCAATTGTATTTACTTGATGTTTTTTTAATAAAGTGTAAATCAACTGTAACTTTTGATTTGTTAAATCTAAAGCCTCAGGATCAGAAAAAATTGTTTCTGAAAGTTGATTTAGTTCTTTTTCGATATCATCAAATTCTATTAAAGTACTATTTACTCTTTCAAAAAGTAAATTATATTCCGTTGAAAGTCCAGCTATTTTTTGCAAAGAGGCTTTTACTTCTTTTAAATTTTGAATCACACCAAATTGCTCATCATTAGCTATTGCCAAAGATTTCACTAAAGTTTCTTTAATAAACTCAACATTATTAAGCTTTTCAAAACTTGATTCAAGCTCTTCTAATTCACCAGATTTTAATTGTGCAGAAAGCAATTCTTCCAAAAGAAAAGTATTATAATCTTGTTCTTTTAAAACAGAAGAAAGCGATTCTTTTTTAGATTTTAAATCTGATTTCAGTCTTTTATATTCCTTAAGTTGGATTGAATATTGAGTAATAAAATCAAAATTAGATGCTACAGAATCGATTATTTGAAATTGAACCGCGTCGTCAGACAATTCTTGAGTTTGGTGTTGTGAATGAATATCAATTAAATAATTACTTAATTCTTGTAATTCATTTAAATTGACAGGTGTATCATTAATAAAAGCTCTTGATTTTCCGGAAGGTAATATTTCTCTTCTAATGATTGTTTCGTCTTCGTAGTCAAGGTCATTTGAAATAAAAAAAGATTTCAAATTGTAATTTTTAATTTGAAAATGTGCTTCAATAATACATTTCTCTTCTTTATTCTTGAGAGAAGTCAAATCGGCACGTTTTCCTAAGACTAAGCCTAACGCTCCTAGAAGAATTGATTTTCCTGCACCAGTTTCACCTGTAATAACAGAGAATCCATCTGTGAATTTAACAGATAGCTTTTCAATTAAAGCAAAATTTTCAATAGATAATGATGTAATCATTGGTAAAGATTTAACTCCTAATTAAAACTTTATATTCAACCATTTAGAAGAATTCGTAGGTGAAATTTTAGATAATTTATCAACCAAACCATCAATAGTAACACTTGGACCACCAGAAAAAATGGATACAATTTCATCTGACTTTGCGTCGAAAAATATCCTTGTTAAATAGGCATTTGGTCTAACACTGTGAACCGTTGACAAAGTATTTATTGCTGTAACTATTTCTTCTTTAGATTTTTTTAAATCTTTATGCATGTTATCTAAACCATTAAAATGATATTGAAACAAAGCTTCTCTCAATGGTCTGAAAGTTGTTGACATTACATCATTTACTAGATAAAATCGATTTTGAGTTTTCTCGGTTTGTGACCATCCTTTTCCTCCTGAAGGAGCAGCAATACTTACAATTTCTTGTGCAGACTGAAAATATGGAGTACCACTATCCAAAGCAAAACTTTCTGCATCAAAGCCTAATATCATATAATTATAAAAAGCAATTACAGAAACTAAGTTAGAATCATAACTATTTGGATTGTAGAATAAATTTTGAAATTCTACATATTGAAAACTAAAATCCTTATCGTTTATATTTAATAAAGGACTTGAAAAGTTTGAATTATATATTGGACGTGAAGATTGTACTTGAATACTTGCTTCAAAATTATTATTTTCAAATGAATTGACCGTAATAAAATAGGTACAGTTTATTTTTTCATTTTCTTTAAAAGTTTTTTCTGTCCAAACAGTTTTATTGACAAAATCGTTTAGAGAAGTTTCTAGACTTTTAAAGATTTGAGTATTTACGTTAGTAATTTTATCATAATTCACAATTACTTTACAATTAAGTTCTTGCGATTGAACGTTTGCAAATAGAAACAAAAAAACTAAAATTAAAATACTACGCATGATAATGATTTATTATTTTATTTATTATATCAACAGCTACATCTTCTTTAGATTTCAATTCCATTGGCTCAATGCTAAAATCTTTGTCAATGAAAGTAACTTTGTTAGTTGGCTTTCCAAAACCAGCTCCTTCATCTTGAAGCGAATTTAAAACAATCAAATCTAAGTTTTTTTTCTGAATTTTCAACTTAGCATTTTCAATTTCATTTTCAGTTTCTAAAGCGAAACCAATTAAAAATTGATTTTTCTTTATTTCTCCCAAAGAAGCTAAAATATCTTTAGTTTTTTCTAATTCAATTGTAAAACTAGCTTCACTCTTTTTAATCTTTTGCTCTGCAACATTCTTTGGTCTATAATCAGCAACCGCAGCTGCTGCAATAGCAACGTCAACATCATTATAAAACTCATGACAAGCTTCATACATTTGTTGAGCTGAAACTACTCTAACCAAATTGATTTGGCTATTCTTCACTTTAAAATGAGTAGGACCAGAAATCAAAATAACTTCCGCTCCCAGATTTGCGGCTTCATTTGCAATATCAAAACCCATTTTTCCAGACGAATGATTTCCTATAAAACGTACAGGATCTATTGCTTCGTATGTTGGACCAGCAGTAATTAGTATTTTTTTTCCTTTTAAAGGTAATTTGCTTGATAAATCGGCTTCTAAGAAAGCAATTATATTTTCAGGTTCTGCCATTCTACCTTCACCAGAAAGTCCGCTTGCTAGTTCACCTGATTCGGCTGGTATTATAGTATTTCCAAATTGTTGTAATGTTCTAAAAGAACTTACTGTTGAAGGATGTTTGTACATATCCAAATCCATTGCTGGCGCAAAATAAACTGGACATTTCGCTGATAAATAGGTTGCGATTAATAAGTTATCACAATTTCCATTTACCATTTTGGATAGTGTATTGGCTGTTGCTGGCGCAATAACCATTAAATCTGCCCATAAACCTAATTCAACGTGATTGTTCCATTGAGCATTCTCATCTTCTTCATTGTAAAATGTAGAATGAACTGGGTTTTTAGACAATGTGGATAATGTTAATGGAGTTACAAAATCCTTAGAAGCAGGTGTCATTATCACTTGGACATGTGCACCTGCTTTTATAAATAGACGAACTAATGTTGCTGTTTTGTATGCGGCAATTCCACCAGAAACACCTAGTATTATTTTTTTACCGCTTAAAACTGACATTGTCTTATATTATTTGTTTGTATCTTTATGATAAATCTTTCCATCCAACCATTCTTGAACTGCAAGAGCATGTGGTTTTGGAAGTTTTTCATAAAATTTAGAAACTTCAATTTGTTCTTTGTTTTCAAAGACTTCTTCTAAGCTATCATTGTAAGTTGCAAACTCATCTAACTTTTCAATCAATTCTTTTTTGATTTCTGTGTTAATTTGGTTTGCTCTTTTAGCCATAATAGTTATTGCTTCATAAACATTCCCGGTAGGTTCTTCAATAACATTTTTGTTGTAAGTTATTGTGTTTACTGGTGCATTGGTCTTTTTTAAATCCATGACTTTTTATTTAGAAAATTGTTTTAAATCGTTATCAATCTTAGCCAACATTTCATCGGCTTGTGCTTTATATTTTGTGCTTGCGTTAAATTTAATCAAGCTATTATATGCAGATTTCGCCACATTTAATCGTTCTTCCATTTTCTGTTCTACACTATTTATCGCCAACTTATAAGCAGAATCTAATTTGTAAAACAAAGCATCCTCTTTAAATGGAGTTCCTGGATAATCGCTTATAAAATTATCTAAAGCGATTTGAGCTGCTTTAAAATCTGATATTGTATTGTATTGTTTGGCGTTTTCAAAAGCTTTTTTCTCTAACTTATTTCTTAAATCAATCGCTACTTTATTTGCCTCAGGCAAGTAAGTTGAATTAGGATATTCGTCAATAAAACTTTGTAATTTATCTATCGCTTTATCAGTATCTACCTGATCTAAACTATAAACAGGAGATAATTTTGAATAACATAATGCTCCTAAATATTTAGCTTCTTCTTGCTTTTCACTTTTTGGATAACTTGAAGCAAAACTTTCAAATTGATATCCAGCTAGGTAATACTGTTTTGTTTTGTAATACGATTGTGAAAACATGTAAAACATTTTCTCTGCTTGAGGCTTCCCTTTGTATCCTGGAGCAATTTGCTCGAACAAACGGATTGCTTTGCTATATTTACCATTGTCGTACATTTTTGCAGCAACATCATACTTAGCAGCAACATCTTCATTCTTCAATGCTTTTTGATATTCGCTACAAGACGAAAAAAGAACAACCAATGCGATAAGAGAAACTATTTTCTTCATTTTTATTTTTATGGATACAGTTTTTTAGAGGATTTTACTTCTCAAAAAACGAACTGCAAAATTAGTTAATAATTAGATACTATGAAAGATTTTTTTTAATTGTATTTTTTTTATAAAAAACTAAAGACTTTTTACAAATTTATTCAATCGATCTGCTAAATCTTGATTGACATTTACTAATGGTAAACGCACTGTGTTCTCTGACAAACCTAGTGTTTTAAAGACTTCTTTAATTCCAGCTGGATTTCCTTGTTCGAAAATCATATCTATTGCTTCTGCTAAAAGATAATGCAATTTATAGGCTTCATCAACTTTTCTTTCTAATCCTAAACGCACCATGTCAGAAAATTGTCTTGGAAATCCTTCACCAATAACTGAAATAACTCCACTTCCACCTGCTAAAACCATTGGTAAAGTAACCATATCATCTCCAGAAATAACTAAAAATCCTTCTGGCTTTCCTTGAATCAATTTCATTGCTTGAACGATATCACCAGCTGCTTCTTTTATTGCAACAACATTTTTAAAATCATTAGCCAACCTTAAAACAGTTGAAGGCAACATATTGCTTGCAGTTCTTCCTGGAACATTGTATAAAATGACAGGAATTGGAGAAGCTTCTGCAACAGCTTTAAAATGTTGATAAATTCCTTCTTGAGTTGGTTTATTATAGTAAGGAGACACAGAAAGAACAGCAACAAAATTTGAAAAATCTCTTGTTTTAAGTTCTTCAACCACTTTATAAGTATTGTTACCTCCTACTCCTAAAACTAATGGCAATCTACCATTGTTAGCATTAATAACCGTAGTAATAACCAATTCTTTTTCTTCTTGACTTAACGTAGCGTTTTCAGCAGTAGTTCCTAGTACAACAAGGTAATCAATTCCGTTATCAATTTGAAAATTTACTATTCTTGTTAGTGCCTCAGTATCTACAGAAAAGTCTTTTTTGAATGGTGTTACAAGTGCAACTCCAGTACCAATTAGTGATTGCATATTATAGTTTGTTTAGTATTTTTAAATATTTAAATAATTCGTCTATAAAAACGGTATAATTCTCAGCATTTGTATCAATCATAAAATGATTTAATCTTTTATCAATTGAAGTAAATCCCACTTTAAAACTTGCTTTTGAAAGATTGGTTACCAATAATAATGGTGCTTTTTCTGTATCGTAATAGCTAATAAGTAAATCAAAATCATCGTTTATAAAATCATTTACCTCTTTACTATCAAATGTGGCATTCCAATTAATATTTTTATAAGTAAAAACATTGTAGTCGAAAGTTTCATTCTTTTTTACCTTGTTTTTAAACACCAAAAACTTAATGTTTTCAGAATAAATTCCATTTTTCACAAGCTGTTCTATCAATTTTTCCTTTTCATAAAAATAACTCTCATCGAAAATTATCCCAACTTTTTTAATAGAACTATCTGAATTTATATGCTTTACATTTGATAACCGTTTCTTAACTATTTTTTTTGTCCAAAAATCCTTTATTTTACTTAAAAACATAGTACTTTTACTTGGTTACAAATTTAATTAAATTTAGTCGTATTTGAGATGGTAAATCTAAAAAACTATAACGTTGTTTTGAAACATTTTGTTTTATTATTAACATTTATTTCTTTGATCGCTTGTTCGAGTCAAAAGTATCAAGTTACAAAAATTGAAGGTAAGAAAATAGGTATTACAGAAACACAACAAAGTAAGACTGAAATTGAGAACTATATTAAACCCTATAGAGAACATATTGATAAAGATTTAAGTGAAGTTTTAGCTTACAATCCTGAAACATTAGACAAATCTAAAGGTGAATGGCAAACTAATATTGGTTGTTTTTTGGCAGATATTACCATAGAAAAAAGTAATCCTATTTTTCAAAAACGCGAAAATAAAACAATAGATATTTGTCTATTAAATCATGGAGGAATTAGAACATTAATTCCTAAAGGAAATGTAACCGCAAGAAATGCTTATGAAGTAATGCCATTTGAAAATAGTGCAATCATTGTTGCTCTTAAAGGTGAACAAATTATCGAATTAGCCAATCACATTATTGCTGAAAAAAAACCACATCCATTGTCTGGATTAAATTTTACAGTTTCTAAAGATTTAAAAGCAACAAAATTATTAGTTCAGGGAAAACCTTTAGAGAATGATAAAATTTACTATGTAGTAACGTCTGATTATTTATCAAATGGTGGTGATAATATGGCTTTCTTTAAAAAAGGAATTGAAAAATTTGATATTGATTACAAACTTAGAAACATTATGATTGATTATTTTAAGGATGTTGACACTTTAAGAATCAATAACGATGTTAGAATTATAAAAGAATAATACTGAACTAAATTAGGACTAAACAAATGAAAAGAAGAGATTTTATTCAAAAAACAGTAGCAAGTTCAGCTTTATTAAGTTTGACAGGACTTTCTTTAAGTAGTTTTAAAAGTAACGATTTAAAACATATTACAATTTTACACACAAATGATGTTCACAGTTATATCGATCCATTTCCCGCAGATCATCCAAGAAACCCAAATATGGGCGGTGTTGCAAGAAGAGCTTCACTTATCGAAACTATTCGTAAAGAAAACCCAAATGTATTATTACTAGATGCAGGAGATATTTTTCAAGGAACTCCTTACTTTAATTATTATGGAGGTGAATTGGAGTTCAAATTAATGAGTATGATGGGTTATGATGTTGCAACATTAGGAAACCACGACTTTGATAATGGAATTGACGGCTTTTATGCTCAATTACATAATGCTAAATTTGATTTTGTATCTGCTAATTATGATTTCAAAAACACTATCCTTGATGGTCATGTAAAGCCTTATAAAATCAAAACGATTGATAGTATAAAAATTGGGATTTTCGGACTTGGTGTTGAACTAGAAGGATTGGTAGACAAAAAGAATTACAAAGAAACCGTATATAATAATCCGATAGAAGTGGCTACAGATATGGCTAGAATTCTAAAACAAGAGGAGAAATGCGATTTAGTAATTTGCCTTTCTCATATAGGATTTAAATACAAAGAAGACCCTAATAAAGTTTGCGATATTTTATTAGCAAAACAAACTAAAGATATTGACTTAATCATTGGTGGACACACTCACACTTTTTTAGACAAACCAATAATTGAAAAGAATAGCGAAGGAAAGCAAGTATTGATTAATCAAGTTGGTTGCTATGGCTTGAATTTAGGTAGAATAGATTTCTATTTATCTAATGATAAAGAACTTCAATCTCAAGGTAAATCAATAGTTGTCTGATTTTTTTCAGAAATAACTACAAATTGATAAAACATATAAAAAGCAAGGATATTTAAGGTCATTGCTAATGGTCGAAGTATGTAAGAATGTGAATCGACCATATAATACTTTTCAATATAAATTACCAATTGTAAACCTAAAAACAACAATACACTTATTAATAAATAAGAGTTTTGTTTACTGTCATTCATGACATAAGAAGAGATTGCAACACCACCTAAAACTGCTGCAATAAGATTATGGAAAAAGATTAAATAATAAGAATTTTCAGGAACATCTGAGGCAGCAAAAAGATAGAAAAATATAAATCCTAGTGGTAAAGTAGCCAAGAAAAAAGGAATGTAATCTTTAATTTTTATAATTCTAAAAATTAATATCAGTAAAAACATTCTATGAATTGTATAGGTAATAACTCCATAAAAAAGAGAGTCTGCTGTATTAGGAATAAATAGAAGATTGGTTAGCAAAGAAAAAAACATTATCACATAAAATAATTTGCAATTGCTCTTTGAAGTATAAAAATACAAAACCATTAATAGTATAGGTATTAATGGTTTTGTAATGAAAATTATTGGTTCGTAAGAAAAAGTTTCTGCTATAACTTCAACAATAGCATTGAAGAAATAAAAGAATGAAATAATTTTAATTATATTATTTTTAATACTTAAACTCATTTAGTAAAATTAAGAAAATAATTATTAAAAATACAACAAAAAGAATTTTTATTTTTGATTAATTACAAAAAAGTTTTCTTTTTCTGATAATATCATAAAATTTAATAGAGAAAAATGTCCTAAAATAAAAAATACCATTGACATTGGTTTCAAAAATGGCAAATCTAAATAATAAAATTTAACTCCTAATAGCAAAATATTAAAAGTATAAAAAATTGCACTGACCAAAAGCAGTTTGCTTGTCTTGTCATTTTTCATAATATAATTTCCTAGCGCAATTCCTCCCATAAATGACATGCTTATACTATGAAAAATTGTAATAATGAAAACTTGAAAACTTATCTCATCAAAAATTAAAAAATTCAAATAAATAAACATAAAAATAAATGGAATTGTTCCGATAACAAACGGAAACAATGTGGGCAATTTTACTTCTTTATAAACTTTTAAAAGAATAAATAGCCTACTAATTATAAACAACACAGAAGCAACAGTTACATAGTTAATAGCTTCTGATAAGAATAACACATTTGATATCCAATTCAAAAAAAGTGCAAAAATATATACACTGGATACTTTGCTTGATCTAATTAGATATAAGCTTAAAAGTAAAGGCAATAAAATTGGTTTGGAAATAGCAATCCATAATTTATTTTCCAAAAATTCGGACACAATTTCAATTATTGCTAAAAGAAAAAATAACAATAATAATTTTTTATATACGTAAGACTTATTAATTGCGAGAGTTATCATTGATTATATAAGATAATTTTTCTCTATTAATAATAGAATTTACAAAAAATAAATAGGAAAAAATTTGACATGAAAAATGAATTGAATCGAAAATTAACAACTTAGCCTGAAAATTGTATAGTATATAAAAAACATCCGATATTAAAACACAAAAAGCACACAAAAGTAAATACAAATTGGAAGTAGTTACTTTATTAATGATTTTATATGAAGCCAAAAATGAGATTAAAAATAACGCTATTCCATAGATTGCTATTTTCACTTGTAAACCTTCAGTAAATTTAAAAATATCAACTACAGTATGCCATAAATATCCTAAAAAAAGACTCACAATTAACATTGATATTAAGTTGAAAACCGTTGGTCTAAATTTTTCAATCCTTTTTAACATTATAAAAATTAATAAAATATTACATATAAAAAAAGGTATAATTAAATATTGAATCTCATCTTTAAAATCAAAAATCCCAATAGAATCGCCTATAAAATTAAAAAAAAGATATGCACAGGATAAAAAATCTACTTTCTTTACATTTCCAATATAGTAAAAAAACAAGACAGGAATTAGCATCGATTTTGAAAACAATTTCAAACCATAAAGCTCAAAAAAGTTAGCAAAAATTGCAACAACACATAAAATTAAATATCCAATTAAGGCAATTCTATCAATTTTCATTTATCATTTGTATAAAATCGTCTTCCGATATGATGGAAATCCCGAGTTGATTTGCTTTTTCTAATTTGGCAGGTCCCATATTATCTCCTGCAACCACAAAATCAGTTTTTGCAGAGATTGAACTTCCTACTTTTCCTCCATTATCCTCTATGGCTTTCTTTAAGTCATCTCGAGAAAATTTTTCAAAGACTCCTGAGACTACAAAGGTTTTTCCAGAAAGTTTTACTGTTGCATTAGGATTAAATTTTTCAATAATTTCAAATTGAACTCCAAAAGATTTGAGTCGTTCAATGATAATTCTATTCTCTTGATTTTCAAAAAACTCAATAACACTTTGAGCAATTCTATCTCCTATTTCATCAACTAAAATTAAATCCATTACAGAAGCCTGACTTAAAGCATCTATAGTTTTATAGTGTTTCGCTAATTTCTTAGCAACAGTTTCTCCAACATATCTTATTCCTAAAGCAAACAAAACTCTTTCAAAAGGAATCTCTTTTGACTTTTCAATTCCATTAACCAGATTTTCAGCACTTTTTTGTGCCATTCTTTCTAATGGAATAACATCCTCTACTTTCAATTCATACAAATCGGAATAATCTTTTACTAATCCATTATTGAATAATAAAGCTACCGTTTCGCCGCCTAGACCTTCAATATCCATAGCTTTTCTAGAAATGTAATGTTGAATTCTTCCTATAATTTGAGGTGGACAACCATAAAAATTTGGACAATAATGCTGTGCTTCGCCTTCTTTTCTAATCAATTCTGATTGACATTCTGGACAATGCGTAATATATTTCGTCGGTTCAATCTCTGTACCTCTTTTAGCAACACCAATAATTTTTGGAATGATTTCGCCTCCTTTTTCAACAAAAACTTCATCACCTACTCTAATGTCTAATTTTTCAATTTGATCTGCATTGTGCAAGGAAGCTCTTTTTACAATAGTTCCTGCCAATTGCACAGGTTCTAAATTAGCAACTGGAGTAATAGCACCAGTTCGTCCAACTTGATACGAAATTGAATTTAAAGTTGTGGTAACTTGCTCTGATTTAAACTTGTAAGCAATTGCCCAACGAGGCGATTTTGCAGTATAACCTAATTCATTTTGATGGTTAAAATCGTTGACTTTTATTACAACGCCATCTGTCTCATAAGGTAAATCGTGACGATGTATATCCCAGTAATTAATAAATTCAAAAACTTCATCAAGATTATTGGCCAATTTTGATTGCGTTGGAACTTTGAAACCCCAATTTCTAGCAGTTTCTAATCCTTTAAATTGCGCATCAAAAGGTAAATTATTTCCTGTTATAAAATACAACAAGCAATCTAATGGACGTTTAGCAACTTCGGCACTATCTTGTAACTTTAAACTACCTGAAGCCGTATTTCTTGGATTTGAATAGGGACTCTCACCAATATCAATCAATTCCTGGTTCATTTTTTCAAATCCTTCAAAAGGAAGAATAATCTCTCCTCTAATATCAAATTTAGATGGAAAATTCCCTTTCAATTGCAACGGAATAGATTTAATAGTTTTGATGTTATTGGTTACATCATCTCCCTGAAAACCATCACCACGAGTAACTGCTTTAGAAAGTTTTCCATTCTCATAAGTTATAGAAATAGATGCACCATCATATTTCAACTCACAAGTATATTGCAAACTCACATTACCCAAAACCTTTTGAATTTTGGTTTCCCAATCCTGTAAATCTTCTTTAGAATAAGAATTATCTAACGAATACATTCTATTTTCGTGAACAACGGTTTGAAAATTCTTAGTAATTGTTCCACCAACTCGTTGTGAAGGCGAATTTTCGTCAAAAAACTCAGGATGTTTAGCTTCTAAATCTTGTAACTCCTTTAATTTTTGATCAAATTCAAAATCAGAAATAGTTGCATTATCAAGCACATAGTAATTGTGATTGTGCAAGTTAAGTTCTTCGCGTAAGTCTTGAATTTTTTTATGAATGTCCATAAAACCAAAAAATATATTTCTTGACTAAAATAGGTAAATATTTCTAAATTCAGGAAATTATGATTGAATTATAGTATTAATTTGAACATATAATTGTCCGTCACTCAAAATCGCACCTTGAGTAATTAAATCAAATATTGATTCTTTTCTTTCGGCATCATAATTCTTTTTTCCAACATGAATTTCTACAACATCAGTGAATAGATTTTCACTTAGCCATTGTAAACCATCTTTAGTAAGAAAGTCGATATTTGGCACTAATGATTTTATCACCATTGAGTCGATATATTCTTCTTTACAATGAAAAAGGAAAATATGGTTTTTAGAAAAATGTTCCAAAAACTGAGAATTAGACAAAACACCTTCCCAAATTAAATCGGAGAAAACGTCTAATTCTTGTTCGGCAACTTCGGGTTTGTTAGCTTTAATTTCGTCCCATTCTTTTTTATCAATAGATTGAGAAGCAAGAAAATTTGCAAATTCTTGATGCAAAGCTTCAAATTGTTCTTTGGTTAATCTTTTGTATTTCAATTGAAAAAGTTTAAGTGTTTATAAGTTTACAAGTTAAAAACTTATTTATAAAAAAAATCCCGACTTTCATCGGGATTTAGATTGTTTGTAGTGAGCTATTAAACTTCAGCTACGATTTCGTATGGTAATTCAACAACTACATCTCTGTGTAATCTTACAGAAGCAGTGTATTTTCCAGTTCTTTTTACAGTTCCACTAGTGATAAATTTTCTATCAACAGGTTGACCAGCAGCTTCTAATGCAGCAGCGATATCAATATTGGTTACAGAACCAAATAATTTTTCACCACCTGCTTTTGAAGTAATTTTAATCTCTAAAGCTTTTAATGCATCTGCAATTTTAGTAGCATCTGCAACAACTTTAGCTTCTTTGTGAGCTTTTTGCTTTAAGTTTTCAGCTAATACTTTCTTTGCAGAAGGTGTAGCTAATTGAGCAAATCCTTGTGGAATTAAGTAATTACGACCGTATCCAGCTTTTACTGTAACGATATCATCTTTAAATCCTACGTTTTGAACGTCTTGTTTTAATATAAGTTCCATGTTGTTGTCCTTATTATAGAAGTTAGTCTCGTTTAATGTAACGAGACAACAACTTTTTAATTAATTAATTATTTTAATAAATCTGCTACATATGGCATTAAAGCTAAGTGACGAGCTCTTTTTACAGCTACTGACACTTTTCTTTGATACTTCAATGAAGTTCCTGTTAAACGTCTTGGTAAAATTTTACCTTGCTCGTTAACGAATTTTAATAAGAAATCTGCATCTTTATAATCGATGTATTTGATTCCAGATTTTTTGAAACGACAATACTTTTTAGTTTTGTTAGTTTCTATGTTCAAAGGCGTTAAATATCTGATATCTCCGTCTTTTTTTCCTGAAGCTGATTGTTGTAATGTTGCCATGATTAAGCTTTTGCTACTTTAAGTTTTTCTCTTCTTCTTTCTGCCCATGAAATTGCATGTTTGTCTAAACTTACAGTTAAGAAACGCATGATACGTTCGTCACGTCTAAATTCAGTTTCAAAAGCAATTAATACTTCTGGAGCTACTTGGAATTCAAATAAATGGTAAAAACCACTTTTTTTGTTTTGGATTTCGTAAGCTAATTTTTTTAAGCCCCAATCCTCTTTTGATACCATCTTTGCTCCTCTACTTGTAAGAAAATCTTCAAATTTGCTTACTGTTTCCTTTACCTGAACATCAGATAAAACGGGATTTAAGATGAAAACAGTTTCGTAATGATTCATAATAAATATGTTTTAATTATATAAAATTGGGTGCAAAGGTAGAAATAAATATTAGTTTAACAACTCAAAAACATAAAATATCGCCTAAATGCAAAAAAATACTGCTTAAAAGCAAAAAAAATCGATAAACGTTATTTTCTTTAAAAAAAAGTACTATATTTGTCTCACCAAATCTATAATAATACTGAATTATGAAATTAAATTGTGTAGTAGTCGATGACAGTTCTCTTCAGAGGATGGTCATTGCAAAGTTAGTAAATAATCATCCAAATCTACAATTAGTGGGTGATTTTTCTAATGCAATTGAAGCAAAAAATTGTATGACGGTGCATACCGTTGACCTAATCTTTTTAGATGTAGAGATGCCTGTAATTAGCGGTTTTGATTTTATTGATGGTTTAAAAGTTAAACCTCAAGTAATTTTCATTACTTCTAAAGCTGAGTATGCCTTGAAAGCATTTGATTATGATGCAACAGATTATTTGCAAAAACCAATTGTATTAGAGCGTTTCAATGCTTCTGTAAAAAGAGCATTAGACCATTATATGTTACGTCAAGACAATCATGACGATGAAGGTGATCACATCTTTATTAAGAGTAATCTTAAAAAGTTGAAAGTTTTTACCAATAAAATCAAATGGATTGAAGCTTACGGCGATTATGTAAAAGTTGTAACAGAAGAAGATACAAACCTTGTTCTATCAACTATGAAATCTTTTGAAAAAGACTTATCTAAAGATAAATTTATTAGAGTTCACAAATCGTATATCATTAATATCGATAAAGTAGAACGTTTCAATAGTAAATTTGCTGAAATTGGAGTTACTAAAATTCCATTAAGTCGTAATAAGAAAGAAGATTTAATAAGAGCTCTAGCAATTGCTTAATAAAAATCAACGTTTGCAGTAACTTTTATAGTTCTGTATTGCGGAATAACATCAAAACTATTCAGAATTTTCTGGATAGTTTTTTTTGTGTTTGGAATGGACACATTTTGAGGAATCTTAACCATAATAGTTCTGATATATTCATTACGAATACGATTAATTCCTGGTTCTTCTGGACCTAAAACTGGTAGTTGCAAATGTTGCTGCATCACTTGATACAACCACATCGAACCTCCTTTTAATTTATCAAAATCCTTATGCTTCAACGTCAATTTTATTAAACGGAAATAAGGTGGATATTTATAAATCTGACGTTCATACAATTGCTCTTTATACATTCCAACATAATCATTGTGAGTTACTTGCTGAATAATATTGTGATTTACATTATACGTTTGAATAATTACTTTTCCGCGTTTGTCTGAACGACCTGCACGACCAGAAACTTGTGTCATCATTTGAAAACTTCTTTCAAAAGCTCTAAAATCAGGATGATATAACATCGTGTCAGCATTCATAATTCCGACTAACGAAACGTTATCAAAATCTAATCCTTTTGCAAGCATTTGTGTTCCAACCAAAATATCAATTTCACGATTTTTAAAACTATCAATTAATTTTTCAAAACTGTATTTTCCACGAGTAGTGTCTTGATCCATTCGCTTGATGTTTTTTGTTGGAAATAATTCGGCTAATTCCAATTCAATTTGCTCTGTTCCAAAACCTTTCGCAGAAATATCTACGCTTGAACAAGCGTGACAATTAGTTGGTTTTGCAATAGAATATCCACAATAATGACAACGCAATTGGTTCTTGAATTTATGATACGTCAAACTTACATTGCAACTAGTACATTGCGGAATATGACCACAAGTCATACATTCTAAAACTGGTGAAAAACCTCGTCGATTTTGAAATAAAATGATTTGTTCACCCAAACTCAAAGCTTCCGTTATGGCTTCAATAAGCGTCAAACTGAAATGACCCTTCATTCGTTTTTTGAAGTAATTTTCTTTTAAATCTACCAATTCAACTTCGGGTAAAGGTGCTTTTCCGAAACGTTCAGAAATTGAAATCATACCGAATTTTCCTGATTGCGCGTTGAAATACGTTTCAATACTTGGCGTTGCTGAACCTAATAAAACTTTAGCTTTTTGTGAATTTGCCAAAACAATTGCGGCATCACGAGCATGATATCTTGGCGCTGGATCTTGTTGCTTAAATGTTTGTTCGTGTTCTTCATCAATGATTATCAATCCTAAATTGGAAAAAGGTAAAAACAAAGACGACCTTGCTCCTATTACTATTTTAGCTTTTTCTGAATTTTCTAGAACTTGATTCCAAACTTCAACACGTTCATTATTAGAATATTTAGAATGAAAAACAGCTACTTGATTTCCAAAATGTGCCGTTAAACGAGAAACCAATTGTGTGGTTAAAGCAATTTCGGGAAGTAAGTACAAAACTTGTTTGCCTTGAGCAATATATTCTTCTATTAATTTGGTATAAATTTCAGTTTTTCCTGAAGATGTAACACCATGAAGTAGCGAGACATCTTTCGAAAGAAAACTCTCTTTTATTTCTATAAAGGCATTTTGTTGTGCTTCACTTAAAACTAAATTATTTTCAATTTTATTTTTATCAAAATTGACTCTGTCTTCTTGAATAAAATATTCTTCAAAAATATTTTTATCAATCAACGTTTTAATTGTAGTAGAAGTTGACTGCGAAATATCGGTTAATTGCTTTACCGAAATTGGCTTTTTTTCTTGTGCATTTAACTGAAAATAATGCATCAGAACTTCCTTTTGCTTTGCTCCTTTTAAAGAATCTAACAACGAAATCAGACTTTCATCAGAAGTATAATTTTCATGTAAACGAATGTATCTAATTAGCTTTGGCTTGTATTCTTCTTGAAGTTCTTCTTGAAGTGAAAGCACATTTTTATTAAGCAATTTCTGAACTATAGGAAAAATATTCTTCTTGTTCAAAATTGCACTGATATCCTGAACTTTTAATGAACTTTGATGTTGAAGTGCTTCAAAAATTAGAAATTCATCATCGGATAAATCGGATTCATTTACATTGAAATCTTTCTTTTGAGAAATTATAGTTTCGCTTTCTAAAATAAAAGCAGATGGCATTGCACCTCGAAAAACGTCACCAAGATTACACATATAATACGTAGCAATCCATTGCCAATGTTGAATTTGAAATTCATTTACAATTGGTTTATCATCTAAAATTTGATGAATTTCTTTGGCTTCATATAATGTTGGTGGAATTTGATGCAAATCTAAAACTAGCCCTGTATAGATTTTACTTTTCCCAAATGGAACAGCAACACGCATTCCGATTTTGATGTAATTGTACTCGGCTTCCGAAACGCTGTAAGTGAACGTTTTGGGTAAAGAAAGCGGTAAAATTACTTCGATGAAATGCATTTTTTAGAATAAAAAGAATATAAAATCGATGGAAGAGACTAAAATTAACTAATTTTTCACTCGTTTCCAATATTGGGTTCTTCCTAAAAGAGAAATTCCAATATAACCCCGAACTTTTAGTTTGTCATTGCCTTCCAATGTGATATAACACTTGTATAGCTTACCGTTTTTTGGATCTAAAATTTTACCACCACTATATTCTTCGCCATCTTTAGTCAATCCTTTGATAAAAATCAAGCCCATAATTGGTTTATCTTTATCTGTTCCTTGACATAATGTACATTTTTTGAATCGATGTTCAGCTTCTAAAATTTCAACGATTCTTCCGTAGATTTTTCCATCTACTTCATAGATTTCTACAATGCTCTTTTCTTTACCGGTTTCATCATCAATAGTTTTCCATTTTCCTAAAACAGATTGACTTTGAGCTATTTGAAAAAACAAAACAAAAAGTAAAACTAAACTATTCTTGAGTTTGAACATTTTTAACGTCTTCATAACTGGATTTATTTCTTAATTGTAAATTTTAATTATTGATTTATGACTTAAAATATTAATTTGAACTATTTTCTGCTTCTAATTCGAGTGCTTTTTCTCTTTTTAGTTTTTGAATTAAAGCGTTCAATTCGAATCCTAATAAAAGAATCATACAATTAATCCAAATGTAAAACATTACTACTAAAAGCGTTCCGATAGAACCATAAAGTTCATTGTATTTTGAGAATTTTACTACCCAAATTCCAAAGAAATAGGAAGATAAAATGATTAAAATTGTTGTAAAAACGGAACCTATTGAAATAAAGGCACGTTTGCCATTTCTTTTAATTCCGAATTTAAAAAGTATAGATGTTGCAATTAAAATCATCAGAATTAAGAAAATATAACGGCTCATTTCGATGATTGGAATATCTTCTGAAAGTACGTCTTGAATTTTAGTTTTCTGAATTAAAACTTCAAAAACAACGATGGTTGCAACGGTTACAATCAATATTAATGATAATAAAATAGACATTCCCAGTGAAACCAAATATTGTCTCACATAAGCACGCTTCAAAGTTATATGCTGCGAATTTTCAAAACCTCCAAGAATCGCATTTACACCATTTGTCATTAACAAAACCGCCATGATAACTCCGGTAGAAATCAATCCCGAATGACTGTTGTGAAGAATATCATTTATGATTTTGAAAATAGCATCATAAGTTGTTGGAGGAACGCCATCCTTAACAAATCCAAGAAAATCTTCTTGAAAACCTTCAATTGGAATATACGGAATCAAATTCAGAATAAACAAAGCAAAAGGAAACAACGCCATAAAGAAACTGAAGGCAATTGCAGCAGCACGATAAGACAAAGCACCTTCTATAATTCCCGTAATGTATAACTCTAAAAGTTCATATAACGACAACCCATGTAGCCAAGGCAATTTGATTGAATTACCAAAAGCTATAAGTTGTTTAATTACTGGAAAACCTTTTATTTTTTCTTCTAATGTCATTTTTTAAATCGCTTTCAAACTCAAATCCATGTTATAAACAGAATGTGTTAAAGCACCAGATGAAATGTAATTCACTCCACACTCAGCATATTGACGTATGGTATTTTCATTTATGTTTCCTGATGATTCAGTTAAACATTTTGTTCCAATTAAGGCAACTGCTTTTTTAGTATCTTCAAAATTAAAATTGTCAATTAAAATTCTATAAACTCCATCGTTTTGTAAAATTTCTTTTATTTCATCAAGATTTCTTGCTTCAACGATAATTTTCAAATCTTTATTGTTGGCTTTTAAATATTCTTTTGTTTTGTTGATTGCTTTTGTAATTCCACCAGCAAAATCGTTGTGATTGTCTTTTAGCATTACCATATCATACAATGCAAATCGGTGATTCTCACCACCACCAATTTTTACAGCCCATTTTTCACAAGCTCTAAAACCTGGCGTTGTTTTTCTTGTGTCAAGAACTTTAGTGTTAGTTCCTTCTAGTAAATCAACATATTTTCTTGTTTTAGTTGCAATCGCACTCATTCTTTGCATTGAATTCAATACCAATCGTTCAGCTTTTAGAATTGATTGCGAACTTCCTGAAACATGGAAAACCACATCGCCATATTTCACTGTTGAACCATCTGTGATAAACGTTTCCACTTTCATGTTGGCATCAACATAATTGAAAACCATTTTTGCAAATTCAACTCCGGCAATAATTCCGTTGTCTTTTACTAATAGTTTAGCTTTTCCTTGTGCATCAGTCGGAATGCATGCAAGCGAAGAATGATCACCATCGCCAACATCTTCACGGATGGCATTTTGTATAATTAATTGGAGTTCGTTTTGAAATTGTGCTTCTGAAATCATAATCTAAATTTGAATGGCTAAAATAATTAAAAATGTTGATTTGCGTTATGATATAAATCTGAAATTATAAATAGATTAACTAAAACTATTCAATTACATTTTTTTATACATTTGATAGCGTTTAATAACTTCAAAAACTCATGAAGAATAGTAATTATTTTATACTTTTTCTTTACATTCTTCTGCTGATAAACGGTTGCAAATCTGTTGTCACCAAACAAATTGAAAAAACCAACAGAGTTGAAGAAGTTCAAGCAAAAATTCCACCATTTGAATATAGAAGATCTGACTCAGATTCTATTTTATTAAATCGTTTTTTAGGTCATTACAAAGATATTTATAATAAAGACTCAACACAGTTAAATTATTATGGTGCCGAAATATTCTACGAAAAAGATTCCATTTTTAAAGTTATAAATCTTTATGGAGATTATGTTGGAGCAACCTATAATCCGGTTGCTGAAAGTCATATTGCTTATAGAGATAACTTGTATAAGGAATATGTTAGTGGCGAAACCTTTAGAATTGACAAATTATCGCCTTCTAAATACCTTTTATATACCGATGATTATAATAGATTATCAAGTAATTTTCATTTTTATAACGTAACATTTAACAACGATTCTATAGTAATTGAAGAAACTACAGAACACAAAAATTTCATTTATAATTTTATTGACAAGAAAAAAGAATCCATGGATAACTATCTTGAAGACATTAAAAATTCAAGGAAATTGGAGAAAAATGAACTTTATCAACTTGGAATAGATTCGACAAAAGTTGAAGTCAATGAAAAATATTTCAGATCACCTGATGCCTTTTTATCTAGAGAAAATCCATATTATTATGGCTCAATTTATTATCGTCAAAAATATGGTGATGAAACTATGAAAGTGCTTCAATTCAATCATAATGACACTATCAAAGAAATTACTTTAGGAATTGTTGGAGGTGATTCTGATAGTTATAAAATGACTTCAGAGTTTGTAAACGATTCTATTTTTATTCAATCACTTGTTAATCAAGAAACCATTGTGGATACAAATGATACAATGGGATATGCCTTTGACTCTATTGTGACCAAATTCAAATACAACGAGAGATTTGAATTAGATACTATTAGCAAAGACACTTTTAAATATAAAAAATACCAATTCAAAAAATATGGCGCACCAGCAGAAAATCATATTTATTACAGTAAATCATTCAAAATCAATAATCTTGAATCTTATTGGAGAACCACTCTCGAAATTACTTTTAATGACAATAAAAAACCTTTAAAAGCCAAAAATATTACAAGAAAATTAATAAATAGTAAAACTAGAAAGACTCTTTTGATTTCTCAACCAGACATGATTATTCATGATGAAAAAAGTTTATTCTATCCGTTATCTGATAATTTTAAAGATTTTAATTTCGATGGATATGCAGATTTTTCTATTTATAATTCTGTTTGTTCAGGAGCTAGTCATGCGTTTTATGACAACTATTTATTCAATCCAAAGACTAAGAAATTTGATTACAGCAAAAAACAATCTGGTTCGGAAATAACTATAGATAATAAATTAAGAACCATAACTTTATATTATAAAAGAGGAAGGTCTTATCATGTTGAACATATCATCCATTATGATTTAAAAGGTAAAATTTTATTTGAAGAAAAATTCATTGAAGAATTGTTAAAAGAAAAAAACTCTGACGAATATTACTATTTGAAAACGTATCAGAAAATTAAAAACAATAAAATTATTTTGAAAGAAATAGAAAAAGACAAAAATCTAAGCAGATAAAACAGTAATTCTTACAAATATTTACTACATTTACTTATTAGCAATATTAAAACCATAAATCATGGCAAAAAGTCAAGACGCAAAGAAAACCGTAAAAAAGGAACCTCTTAAAACGGCGAAAGAGAAAAAAGAGGAAAAAAGAATTAAGAAAAACACTCCGAAAAGAGATTAAATAGAAAAGGCACAAATTTTAAAGTTTGTGCCTTTTAGTTTTTGAAATTTATATTAAAATTTATATTCAGTTCCAATGAATATTCCACTTATGTTCACATCGCCCATTCCCATAGAATATTTTGCATTTATTCCGAAATCCTCTGAAATTTCATAAGTAGCACCAAAATCTAAATTAAGTTTAAATTGATCTTCTGTAGCATCAAGATAATAATTCAAACTTGGTCCAGCTAAAACACCAAATTTTTCAGAAACAGAATATTTTCCCAAGATAGGAACACTCAAAAAATTAAAATCTGTAATAGCTACAAACAAAAGTTCTGGTTGCACAGAAAAAGATTCTGAAACTCCAATATTTGCAAATCCACCAGCAAAGTATCCAGTTTCACTTGCTGTTGCAGTTGTTCCTCCAAATTTTACTTTAACTGTTGCTATGTCAACACCAGCTTTAGCACCAAAGGTTGTTTCTTGTGCATTTGAATAAAAAATTGTTCCAAATAAAATTGCTGTAAAAAATAATTTTTTCATCATGAAAATATTTAAAGATTAGTATGATGTAAAACTATTTTACTTTGAAAAGACATGAAATACGTATAAAATCGTATTTTAAACTTCATCAGGGAATATCTTTCCAGGATTTAGAATATTATTTGGATCAAAAACATATTTGATGCGTTCCATTAATTCTAAATGAACTTTTGAAAAAGCAATATCCATAAAGTTTTTTTGAACAAAACCGATTCCGTGTTCACCAGAAAGTGTTCCTTTTAGAGCAACTGTTAATTCAAATATTTCTCGAATACCTTTAGGCACTTCTTTCTCCCAATTTTCATCACTCATTTCACCTTTGATGATGTTTACGTGAAGATTTCCATCACCAGCATGACCATAACAAACCGATTTGAATCCGTATTTATTGCCTATTTTTTTTATTCCGTTTAATAATTCAGGTAAAACATATCTTGGCACAACAGTATCTTCTTCTTTATAAATTGAATTCGATTTTACTGCTTCAGCAACAGAACGTCTCATTTTCCAAAGTGCGTTTTTTTGGTCTTCAGTATCAGCAAATAAAACCTCATCTATTTCAAATTGTTCTACAACTGACATAATTTTTTCAGCTTCCGAAAAAAGAATTTCTGGATAATTTCCGTCAACTTCAATCAATAAATGTGCTTGAACATTGTCTTTGACAGTGATGTTAATATTGTCATTGTATTTTAACGTCCAATCAATGGCATCGCGTTCCATAAACTCAAGAGCGCTTGGAATAATTCCAGCTCTAAAAATGGCAGAAACGGCTTCACACGCTTGACTTGCTTTGAAAAAAGGAACCAACATTAAAACATTATGTGTGTTTTGAGGAAGAAGCTTAAGTACAATTTTTGTAATTACACCTAAAGTACCTTCACTTCCAACCATAAGTTGTGTCAAGTTATAACCTGTTGAATTTTTTAAAGTATTTGCGCCTGTCCAAATGATTTCTCCGTTGGGCAAAACCACCTCCATGTTTATTACATAATCCTTAGTAACACCATATTTAACGGCACGAGCACCACCAGAATTTTCAGCAACATTTCCACCAATCCAGCAGCTTCCTTGACTACTTGGATCAACTGGATAGAACAAACCTTTCTCTGCAACTGCTTCACGTAAAATTTGAGTGATTACAGCAGGTTCGGCAGTAACTTGAAGGTTTTGTTCGTCAATTTCAATTATTTTATTTAAGCGTTCCATAGAAAGCCCAATTCCTTGATAAATAGACAAAGCACCGCCACTCAATCCAGTTCTTGCACCGATTGGCGTTGTTGGAATTTTATATTCGTTGGCAATTTTCAAAATTTCTGAAATTTCCTTTGTATTTGCTGGTTTTAGAACAACATTTGGAGGAAAAACATAATCTTCGGTTTCATCGTGACCGTAATGATTGCGCGTTTCGATGTCTGTAAAAATATAAGACTCACCTACTATAGACGTTAGCTTATTTAATATTTCTGGATTTAATTGCATTTTGTATAAATTGTGAAGTAAAAATAGAAAAAGAAAATAGAATAGAGAATAAAGAAAATAGATTTTTACAGCTTAATTGCTTTTGAAATTTTTCATTTACAAAATACGACCTCAAACTAGCCTTAATCTATCTTTTTTTTCAAATTTGGTAAAAAATAACAAATGATTCCTATTAGTGGAAGGAAAGAACAAACGTGGTAAACGTATTGTATTGAAGTTGCGTCAGCAAGTTTTCCGAGTAAAGCTGAGCCTAATGCTCCCATTCCGAAGGCAAAACCATAGAATAATCCGGAGACCATTCCGAGTTTTTTGGGAACTAACTCTTGCGCATAAACCAAAATTGCTGGAAAAGCTGAAGAAATGATGATTCCAATTACAACCATTAAAACATCAGTCCAAAATAAATCTACATAAGGTAATGCTAAAGCAAAAGGAAAGGCTCCAAAAACTGATAACCAAATAACATATTTCCTTCCAATTTTATCGCCTAAAGGTCCACCAAGAATGGTTCCAACTGCATACGAAAACAAGTAAATAAACATGTGAAACTGCGCTTGTTTTATAGTTAACCCAAATTTATCAATGATATAAAATTGATAATAACTTGAAAGACTTGCAGAATAGAAAAACTTTGAAAAAATTACTATTAATAAAATCGCAATAGAAATTTGAACTTTCTTTTTAGGAAGATTATGCAAATCTATAAAAGGCTGAACTTTATTTTTCCTAAAAACGAGATGTTCTTTATACCAAAAAGCGATTTTGCTTAAAATAAGTAGTCCTAAAGCGGCAACTATAACAAACCAAAGGATATACTTTTGAGAATTAGGAACAACAATTAAAGCAACCAAAAGTGGTCCAAGAGCCGTTCCGAAGTTGCCTCCTACTTGAAAAATAGATTGTGCTAAACCACGTTTTCCGCCAGAAGCTAAATTAGAAATTCGAGCCGACTCAGGATGAAAAATAGACGAACCAGTTCCAATTAAAACAACAGAAGCAATTATCCAATAAAAATTATTGGCAAAAGAAATTGAAATTATTCCTGCCATTGAAAAAAGCATTCCATAAATTTGAGAAAATGGTTTTGGATTTTTATCTGTGTAATAACCTACCAAAGGTTGAAAAATCGAAGCAGAAAATTGAAAAGCAAAAGTGATTAATCCGATTTGAGAAAATGTTAGATGATAACTTTCCTTAATTATTGGATAAATGGATGGAATAATGGCTTGTATTAAATCGTTGAGCAAGTGTGCAAAACTGATAGAAAAAAGAATAGAGTACACCGTTTTATTAAGTAAATCCTCTTTGTTTAATGTTGCAGATTGATTTTGCACAGTTGTAAATTTTGATACTGCAAAAATACTTTTTTTAACGGCAAAGAAGCAAAATTTTATTGCAAAGTTCATAACGAAAATATTTTGCCTAAATTTGTAATAGAAATACCATTACTTTTGGAACAATCATCAAAAAAATCGGCTTTATCGGAAAAAGATGGCGTTAATCAACCACAGAGTTTGAGTAATTCTTCGGTTGAAGTAATTAAACAAATGCGAAGAAAACAACCTTCTGCGCAAGAGTTGATTGATGGTATTTTGGCAAAAGACAAAGTAGCATTAAGTCGAGCAATAACACTAGTTGAAAGTACTAACCCTGAACATTTAGAAAAAGCTAATACCATAATTCAAGCGTGTTTACCTCATGCCAATAAATCAATACGTATTGGAATTACTGGTGTTCCAGGCGTTGGAAAAAGTACCTTTATAGAAGCTTTTGGAAAACATATCACTTCCTTAGGAAGAAAAGTTGCCGTTTTAGCTGTCGATCCAAGTAGTACCATTTCACACGGAAGTATTCTTGGTGACAAAACCCGAATGGAAGAATTGGTAAAAGATGAAAATGCATTTATTCGTCCGAGTGCTTCTGGTGAAACACTTGGTGGAGTTGCAAGAAAAACACGTGAAACTATAATTCTTTGTGAAGCTTGCGGATTTGATACCATTATCATTGAAACTGTTGGCGTTGGTCAAAGCGAAACTGCTGTTCATAGCATGGTAGATTTCTTTTTATTGTTAAAAATTTCTGGTGCAGGCGATGAATTACAAGGCATAAAACGTGGTATCATGGAAATGGCAGATACAATTGTAATCAATAAAGCCGATGGTGATAATATTGCAAAAGCTAAATTAGCCAAAACGGAATTCAACAGAGCATTACATTTATTTCCAGCAAAGCAAAGTGGTTGGATTCCAACTGCAGCAACTTGTAGTTCTTATACCAAAGAAGGAATTGATGACGTTTGGAAAACGATTTCAGAATATTTTGAATTGGTTAAAACGAATCATTATTTTGAAGAAAAACGTCAAAATCAGAATCAATTTTGGATGATGGAAACTATAAACGAGCAATTAAAATCCAACTTCTACAATCATCCTGAGATTATTAAACAATTGGAAGAAAACAAAAAAGCAGTGCAAAATGATGAAATTTCACCCTTTGCAGCTGCTATGAATTTGTTGAAAAAGTATTTTGATAATTACTCTTCGTAAGCTTCCATTTCTTTGTCGTAGAATTCACCTGCTAGTGTAATTAAATGTTCCATTTCGGATTCTAATTCGGTTTCGTCTTCTCCTTCTAAATCTTCTAAAAACTCCACTTCATCGTCTTTTAAATTGATTATAAAACGTGGAAAATCTAAATGTATAACGAATATATCATCTGGAAAATCGGAGTTGTCGGCTAGTACAAACTTTGGTAATTGCATAGTATTTATTTTTAAACTTTAATGTGTCCCCAATTTTCGCCAGTTCTTATGCGATATAATTGTTGGGTTGAAATATTGAATTGTTTTGCAATCATAACCAAACGAGTTTTATTGTCTGGTCGTTGCAACATTTTTTTTATTCTTATTACTTGTGTAGAAGTTAACTTAGCTCCATCAGCTTTTTTGTTAAATTCAATAATTCGAGCTTTATTTGCAATAACATTTGGGTTTTTCGATTGAAAATCAATTTGTTCTCTTCTTGTAGCCCATTTCAAATTTTCAACTCTATCATTGTCTTTGCTAAAATCTAAATGAATTACCATAGTTCGCTCTGGATTATCATTTGGAATAAAATATTGAGCTACCAATTTATATACCAAAAAACCTTTGTCTTTGCGTTTGCCATTTTCTCTAGTTTGATACCTAAAAACTCTGAAACCTTCAGTCAACGCGCATTTTATTTCTCTTCCACTCAAAAAATCATCTGTATAACTAATAATTCTTCCTTGATTGGAAACGGCATATTTCTTTTGTAATGGATGTTCAATAATTATTTGTTTGAACTCCTCTCCTCTATTTAGTTGTATCATCTGGGATTGATTTTAAACTATCTTTCAAAATTAATGATTTTGTTAGATAATGAAAACGAATGTACAAAAATAATGCTGCAGCCGTTAATCCTGCTAAAAGTCCTAACCAAACACCAACAGCTTTCAAATCAGTATATTCTCCTAAGTAATAGGATATTGGAAAGCCAATTATCCAATACGCTACAAAGGTTAAATACATAGGAATTTTCACATCTTGCAATCCGCGCAAAGCTCCAAGAACCACCACTTGAATTCCATCAGAAATTTGAAAAATAGCGGCAACTAATAATAGTTTTGCTGCAATAGTTACAACTTCAGTATTATCAACCAATTGAACTTGATCTTTCATATCCATAAATAATGGCGGTAAGATTTGGTGAAAAGCAACAAACAATATAGCAAAAACTACTTCAATTATTATGGCTAATAAAAAAATAGAACGAGCCACGATAACTAAATTTTTATAATCTTGCAATCCTTTTTGATTACTAATTCTAATCATTGAAACTACGCTCAATCCCATTGCAAACATAAAAGTCATTGAAGCCAAACTCAAAGCAATTTGATTGGCAGCTTGACTTGTTTTTCCGATGTTTCCACAAAGCCAAATTGCAGCTGTGAATAAAACTACTTCAAACAACATTTGCATGGCTGAAGGCATTCCTAAATTTACAATTTTGACAATAGTTGCTTTTTTAATTTCATCAAAACTAAATCCTTTGAAGTATTGTTTCAAGCGTTCTTGTTTTGCCAAAATGAAGTGCATAAAAACTACCATCGCAATTCTGGAAATTACAGTTCCAAGTGCGGCACCAATAATTCCCATTTTTGGAAAAATCCAAATTCCGTAGATTAATAAATAATTGATGATAACGTGAATAATATTTGCTCCAACAATGGCATACATCGAATATTTTGTCATCGACAAACCATCGGCAAACTGCTTGTATCCTTGATAAATTATTAGTGGAACTAACGAAAAAGCAACCCAATCTAAGTAAGGTTTAGCCAACTCAATAACTTCTTTTGGTTGATGTAGCATTTCCATAATTGGTTTGGCCAAAACAACCATTCCGAATAATGCGAAACCTAAAATGGTACACAAAAGCATTCCGTGATGAAAAGCCGATCGAATTTTATCGTTATCTTTTTCTGCATCAGCTTCACCAATAATGGGTGTCAAAGCAGTAGAAAATCCTATACCAATTGACATAGCAACAAAAATCAAACTATTTCCAAGTGAAACCGCAGCCAATTCGGTTGAACCTAATTTTCCAACCATGATGTTATCTACAATTCCAATTAAAGTATGACCAAGCATACCCAAAATTACTGGATAAGCTAGTTGAAGATTATAACGAAACTCTTTGGTATATTGAGATAAATTCACAGTGCATTTTTTGAGTGCGCAAAGATAATAGAAAGGAACACAGATTTTAGAAATTTTAGAAATTAATAAAATCTTGTTTTTTTTTAACCTTTCAATTGTTCTCTATAAACATCAATATTTGCTGCAACTTTTGGATCTAACTCTGGTTCGGTAATGTCTGTTAATTTTTGCATTTCCTCCCAAATGGTTTTCGCTACAATATAACGTGCAACACCTTTATCATCTGCAGGAATAACATACCAAGGAGCATAATCTTTAGAAGTCATGTTAATTGCTTCTTCGTAACACTTCATATAATCATCCCAGCGTTCGCGCTCTTTTAAATCACCTGTTGAAAATTTCCAATTGTCTTCTGGATTTTCTAATCGTTTTAACAATCGTAAACGCTGCTCTTCTTTACTCATGTGAAAATAAAACTTCAAAATTTTAGTTCCATTTTGCGAGATATGTTTTTCAAAATTGTTGATTTGCTCAAAACGATTTTCCCAAAATTGTGGCGTAATATCTTCTACTTTTTCAATTCCAGGAAGGTTTTCAAACAAAATATATTCTGGATGAACTCTAGTCACCAATACGTTTTCATAATGTGTTCTGTTGAAAACAGCAAACTTTCCTTTTTCTGGTAAAGCCAAATAATGACGCCATAAATAATCATGCTCCAACTCAGTAGAATTTGGAGTTTTAAAACTATGAACCACGACACCACGTGGATTAAATTCTTTAAAAACCTCACGAATCAAGCTATCTTTTCCGCTGGTATCCATTCCTTGCAAGCAAATTAAAAACGCATGACGATTGTGAGCATACATAGCATCTTGCTTTTTGCTCAACTTTATCTGAACTTTATCCAACTCTTCTTCCTCTTGCTCTTTATCTGTATCAATATCTAATTTTGTTGGGATTTTTGACAAATTTATGTTTCCAACAACTTTAAAATCTTCTATGTTAATTGATTTCATTTTTAATTCATTTAATTATTGTAAAAATAGTATTTTTGGTTTCTCATACACTACACAAAATGGAAAAATTTCAACTTACATTACTATTTAAAATTATTGGTCTTGGCTCTGCTTCTGGATTGATTTATCAAGATAATACTATTTTTGCAATTGGTGACAATAGCTCCTACCTATATGAATATCATATCGACAGCAATAAACTTGAACGTCATGCATTAGCTGAAAATTCAGAAGAAAATATTGCTAAAAGCATTAAACCCGATTTTGAAGCCATTACAAAATATCAAGATAGTTTATACCTTTTTGGTTCAGGTTCAACCGTAAACAGAACTATTATGGTTCAAGTTGATGCTAAATCTAAAAGTGTAATTAAATCGCAAGATTTATCCGATTTATATTTGGCAATGCAATCTTTTGGAAAAATAGCTGAAGAAGATTTTAATTTAGAAGGTGCTATTTTTAATGGTGAAACTTGGTTTTTGTTCAACAGAGGTAATGGAAAAACCAATAAAAATGTAGTTTTCACAATCGACGGAAAAAACTTAGCCAATGAATTCCGAATTGTAGCCAATGAATACAAACTACCTAAAATAAAAGGTATAAGAACTAGTTTTACCGATGCAATTCTTGTTGATGACAAAATCTATTTTCTAGCAACTGCAGAAAATACTGACTCAACTTATAATGATGGTGAAGTGCTTGGAAGCATCGTTGGAAGAATTGATGTAAAGAAAATGAAAATTGATTTTACAAAGAAAATTACCAATACACAAAAATTTGAAGGAATAACGCTTTTCAAAAAATCGGAAAAAGAAATTGAATTTTTACTTTGTGAAGATAATGATACCGAAGTTTTGGAATCTAATATTTATAAGTTAGTGATTAGTAAATAGTGAAAAGTGAAAAGCATATAGAATAAAACTTTAAAACTTTTTTTCATCTCTTCCCAACCTTTTTATAAAAAATGTCCTCTTTATAATAAATACCTTAATTGTGATAAACGAAACGATATTAATTAACTGCCGAAAAATGCAACGCGATGCACAGCGACAAGTTTACGAACTGATGTCGCCTAAGTTGTATCGCACTTGTAAAAGGTATTTAAAAAAGGAAGAAGAAATTGAAGAAGTATTGGCCGATGCTTTCTACACTATTTTTACCAAAATTGATCAATTGAAAGAATTGGGTGCTTTTGAAGCTTGGGCAAGAAAAATAACAGTAAATCAATGTTTGCATCAGTTAAAAAGAAATGTAAACTTTAATATTTACATTGAAGACGCAAGTATCCAACTGCAACCGGAAACGTTGCCGGAAACTCATTTGGAAGAAGAAGATTTGTTGAATTTACTCAATTTTATTCCAGAAGGATGCAAAACTATTTTTAACCTCTTTGTGATTGAAGGTTACGGTCATAAAGAAATAGCAAGCATGCTAAAAATATCGGAAGGAACATCAAAATCACAATTGAATGTGGCTAAAACCAAACTGAAAGAATTAGTCAACAATCATTATTATCAACAAGTAAAATAAGTCATGGACAATCAAGATAATTTATTCAACAAAATAAAATCGGCTGCTGAAAATGCTGAAACCAAAGATTTTCCCTCGATGGAAAAAGTTTGGTCGAGAATTGATGCAAAACTAGATACCAAAGTTGAAAAGAAACATAACAACAATTGGAAGAAACTTTTAGTTGCAGCCTCAATTGTATTAGTAGTTACCATTGGTTATCAGTTTTTTAAAACCGAAAAAGAAATTGTATCACCCAATAATGAAATCGTAACAAAAGAAGCTGAAAAACCAATAATTCAAGATTCATTAGAAAATCAAAATGGAATAGTTTCAACAGAAATTGAAAATCCGAATATTAAAGAAAATGTGGATGAAATTTTGAAAGAGCAAATTACAAAACCGAATCCAGTAGTTATCTCTGAAAAAGCCGAAGAAAAAGTTAAAGCAAAGAGTTATGATGATATTATGGAAGTACCAAGTGTAGTAAAAAATAATCAAGCTCCTAGAAATTCTAACACTACTTGGTATGGCAATAACAATTTTGAATCACGTGGGGTAACTTATGAAGAAGTTAAAGCAGAAAAGAATGATGATAATTTAAAAAAGAGTAAGGATACTAAAAAACTAGATCCAATTGTTGTAGTAGACGGTGAAGTTACTAGAGAAAAACTATCTAACATTAATGATGAAGATATTGAAATCATTTTAGAATTACCTGAGCCGCTTTATATTATTAATAAAATATATTACACCGAACAAGAATTATTTGGTCCGAATCCGACAAGTCCTTATGCGCCTTTGAATAAACAAAAGATTGAAAGTATTTCTATTTTACCTCCAGAAAAAGCAGTTTCAATTTATGGAGAAAAAGGAAAAAAAGGTGTTGTAATTGTAACAACAAAAGACGGAAAACCTATGCCTAAAAAGGAATAAACCATTTTTACATATTAAAAAAACTAAACCATGAAAAGTCTTAAACATATTTCATTAGCCATAACTATGCTTTGTTGTTTCCTTAGTTTTAGTCAAGAAAAAACAATTACAGGAACCGTTTCTGATAAAAACGAAGTGCTTCCGTTTGTAGTTGTTCAAATAAAAGGAACTAAAACGTTTACTCATACCGATTTTGATGGAAAATTTTCTATCAAAGCAAAGGTTGGCGATACATTGCTATTTAGCTTTATCGGATACGATTCTGTTAAAGTAAAAATAAAGAAGCGAACAAATACCTTAAACATAGTCTTAATAAGTAATACCATTTTATTACAAGAAACTTATCCAGTTGAGAGTTCCATTAGAAAACAAAAAACTTAAACAGAAATAATTGAAATTTCAAAAGAAGCTATTGAAAAAACGTAGCTAGAAAATAATTAGGTTAAATTTGGTTAATTAAAAAACCCGATAAGTTCATAGAATTTATCGGGTTTACTTTATATGATAGTCTAAATACTAAAATCTTAATACTTAATACTCTTGTCTTAATACTAAAATCTACTTCTCAATTTCTTTTAATGAATCCATTTTCTTGTGAGCTAAGAAACCTTTTATGTCTTCAAAATGTTCTTTTACTCGTTTGTTTCCAAATTCAAATACTTTGGTAGCCAATCCGTCAAGGAAATCTCTATCGTGTGAAACTAGAATTAAAGTTCCATCAAAATCACGCAAAGCATCTTTGATAATGTCTTTAGTTTTCATATCTAAGTGATTTGATGGCTCATCCAAAATTAGAAGATTTACAGGTTCTAACAATAATTTAATCATTGCCAAACGCGTTTTTTCACCACCAGAAAGTACTTTTACTTTTTTGGTTGTATCATCGCCATGAAACATAAAAGCTCCAAGAATATTTTTTATTTGAGTTCGAACATCACCAACGGCAATATTATCAATTGTTTCAAATATAGTAGCGTTTTCGTCTAATAATGCAGCTTGATTTTGAGCAAAGTAACCAATTTGAGCATTGTGTCCAATCTCAACCGAACCGCTATTGATTTCGATTTCTTTCATGATGGCTTTAATCATAGTTGATTTTCCTTCACCATTTTTTCCAACAAATGCTACTTTATCTCCACGTTCAATTACGATATTGGCATCTTTAAAAATCAATTTATCACCATACGATTTCTCTAAATCTTTAACAATTACTGGATATTGACCTGAGCGAATTGATGGTGGAAATTTCAACTTTAAAGCCGAATTATCAATTTCATCCACTTCGATAGGAACAATTTTTTCTAACATTCTAACACGCGATTGAACGGCATCGGTTTTTGAAAAAGTACCACGAAATCTATCAATAAATGCCTGATTATCTGCGATATATTTCTGTTGTTCATCATATGCTTTTTGCTGATGAATACGTCTCTCTTTTCTTAATTCTAAATAATGAGAATATTTGGCTTTGTAATCATAAATTCTTCCCATTGTAACTTCGATAGTTCGGTTTGTAATGTTGTCTACAAAGGCTCTATCGTGCGAAATTACCATTACTGCTTTAGCTTGATTGATAAGAAAATCTTCCAACCATTCGATACTATCCATATCTAAGTGATTAGTTGGCTCATCTAGAAGAATCAAATCTGGTTTAGTTAATAAGATTTTTGCTAATTCAATTCGCATTCTCCAACCACCAGAAAACTCTTTTGTTGGACGATTGAAATCTTCTCTTTCAAATCCTAATCCTTTTAATATTTTTTCAACTTCGGCTTCATAATTCACTTCTTCAATTGAATAGTATTTTTCAGATAGCTCCGAAACTCTTTCAATCAATTTCATATAGTCATCACTTTCATAATCGGTACGAATGGTCAATTGTTCGTTGATTTCGTCGATTTCTTTTTTCATATTCAACACCGCAGCAAACGCTTTTGATGTTTCTTCCATTACCGTACAATTATCTTCTGTTAATAAATGTTGAGGCAAATAGGCAACAACTGCATCACTTGGAGCTGAAATATTTCCACGTGTTGGTTTATTTGCACCGGCAACAATTTTTAACAAAGTAGATTTTCCTGCTCCATTTTTACCCATTAAGGCAATTTTATCAGTTTCATTGATAGCAAATGTTACTTCACTAAAAAGAGTTGTTCCACCAAATTCAACGGCAATATCGTTAACTGTAATCATTTTTAATATGTTGGAAGTTAGAAGATGGAAGTTGGGTGCTTCTATCTATTTAAATTTTTGAAGGTGCAAAGATAGATTAATTAAGGAATTTATCAATTTCAATATCAGAAAAAAAAGGTTTGTTTTTCAATGATTTATTAATTGAAATGCTAATTTTTTAAAGTTTAAATAATTCGGAAGATTTAGTTACATAATTTGAAAGACAAAAAATAAATTTAGAGTAATTTTGAAAATCTAATGAAACCTTATGCCATTAATTGACTATAGTTTTTTAAGCAAAATTTTACCTAAAGCGAAGATTAAAAAATCGTTCCAAAAAGCGAAACAATCTTATCTTATTCGAATAAGAATTGCTACTTCGTTATTTTTCTTCGGAATGGGATTTTGTTTTGCAACTTGGGCAAGTAGAATTCCTGATTTAAAATTAAGTTTGAATTTAAGTGAATCTGATTTAGGTTCGATTTTATTTGCTTTACCAGCAGGACAATTAATTGCAATGCCTTTATCTGGAATAGTTGTAGCAAAATATGGCAGTAGAAAAATAGCCATTTTAGGACTTTTTGTTTATGCTTTTTTCTTGACTTTATTGGGTTTACCGACAGAAAGTTGGCAATTAGCTTTAGGTTTATTTCTCTTCGGATTTTTTGGTAATTTTTGCAATATTGCAGTGAACAGTCAAGGCGTTTTTACACAACAATTATTTGACAAACCAATCACAGGATCATTTCATGGTTCATGGAGTTTAGCAGGGTTTTCTGGAGCATTATTAGCTTTATTAATGCTTTATTTGAAATTATCTCCATTTCAACATTTCTTAATAGTTTTATTGATTATAACTATATTAATTGCAACTAATTATAATTATTTAGTAAAAGTCAAACCTCAAAAACCAGTAGGAAAAGAGAAAACTTCCTTCTTCAAAATTCAAGATAAGACCTTGATTTGGTATGGCTTGATTTGCTTTTTATGTATGGCGAGTGAAGGAATTATGTTTGATTGGAGTGGCGTTTATTTTAAGGAAATTGTAAAAGCTCCAGGTGCATTAGCCATTTTAGGTTACACTTCCTTTATGATTACTATGGCAATTGGACGATTTTTGAGTGATATTTTAGTTCGAAAATTTGGTTCAAGAAATGTGATTCTTACAAGTGGATTTGTGATATCAATCGGATTATATTGCGCTGTTTTATTTCCTTATTTGATTCCTTGTACAATTGCTTTTATGTTAGTTGGATTTGGAGTTTCTAATGTAATTCCGATTGTATTTAATGCAGCTGGAAACAGCAAAAAAGTTTCAACAAGTGTTGCGTTAACAATAGTCTCTAGTATCAGCTTTGTCGGATTTTTAATTGGACCACCATTAATAGGTTACATCGCCGAACTTACAAGCTTGAAATATTCGTTTGCCTTTATTGGAGTTTTTGGCGTTTTAATTTCGACTTTAGTTTACAAACTGAATTTGTTCAAGAAATTATAAACTCAATCGAAACTCCTCAATTACAGGACTTGCTTTTCCGTAATCAACTTCTTGAATGAATAATTCAATTACTATTTTTTTAGTTTTATTGGATTTTGCCGAGTGTCAAAAATTTGTAGAATTCTGATTTCTGTCTCAGATTGAATTTTATATATAATTTTATAATTTCTAACAACCATTCTTCTAAAAGGTTCTCCAAGAAATTCGTCAATTTGATATTGCTCTGCAAAATGGATGCTTTTACTTTGGATAATTATATCTTGAATAACATTTTTTGCTCCTTGAGGCGATTTTAATTTAATGAATTCAAAGATTAATTTCAAATCGGCTTTTGCTTGATTATCCCAAAGAATCTGTATTGGTTTTTTCATTCTACCAATTTTCAATTTCCTTTTCTAAATCTTCAATTGTTGTGAATTTTCCAGATGAAATTCTTTCGTCGGCTTCTTTAACCATATTGATATACTCTTCTTTATCAACAGGATAGCCACTAATTGTGTGCGCAACTACTTCTTTATCTAAAACTGATTTAAGTGCAATGATTTTTTTTAGTTTACTTTCATCATTTAGATTAAGTAGCCAATTAACTAATTCATTTTTTTTTGCAGTTATATCCATTTTAAATAGTTTTTAAAAAACAAATATACAAAAATTACAAACTCAATCTAAACTCCTCAATTACAGGACTTGCTTTTCCGTAATCAACTTCTTGAATGAATAATTCAGCAGCTTTTGAAGTTTGAATACTTGGTAGAACATTCGCTTGATTGTTGTGTCTTAAAACTGTATTTATCCCAACTGCTTCTATCTTTTCTTGTAATGAAATAGCTAGAACTTCTTCTCCTGAAAATATTTTGATTAAACCCATTTTGTTGTATATTGTATTGTTGTATATTGTATGATTGTAATTTATTGTGAGATTCCTTCGTAATAACAAATTGAGTGGGAAGATCTGAAACCTGAAACCTACTCCTCGTCTTCCATTTCGAAGAAAAGCGGCTCAATCATGATTTTGTCAGCTAATACCTCAACTCTTTCTGTGATTTCTGAGCAAAAGAAAATGCGTTGTGTTTTTTCTACACTTGCTGAAAGACGCAAAATGATGGCATCCATTCGTTGCTTGAATAATAAATCAGCATCATCAACGATAAACATTTTTATCGTATTCATATTGAATCCTGCTGACGAAAATAAGGCGTTGATTTTATTTGGTGTTCCAATAAGTATGTCTAAACCCATAGAAATTACATTTTTGTCATAATCAGTATCGCCTTTATCGTGAACTCCAAAAATACTTAAGTCAGTGTAATTTCCGTATTTCAAGAAAAGTTCTTCCATTTCTAGAACTCGCTCTTTGTTTTCAACAATGATTAAGGCACGCGTACTCTCGTCGTGGGTTTTTTCTAATCGCTGAATCACATTTAAAACAATAGTTGTTGTTTTTCCTGTTCCGCTTGGCGATTGAATTACAGCGTCTTTTCCACTTTTAATTGTAGAAAATGTTTCTTGTTGCATTTCATTGGCTTCGATTAAATCGTTTTCAATTAGTGCTTGCTGTAGGTTTGGGTTTATTTTTTTTAATTGCATTTTTTTTAGTTGTCGGTTGTCAGTTGTAGGTTGTCAGTTCTTTTTAATGACTGATAACAGATAACTGACAACAATTTATTTACTCGCAAATAACTTCACGTCTGTTTCAGAAATTTCGTTTCCTCCTAATATGATAAGGCGTTCTACTACGTTTCTTAATTCACGAATGTTACCTGTCCAATCGTATTCTTGTAACAATTTGGTTGCTTCTTGTGAAAATGTTTTTTGTGCATTTCCTTGTTCTTCGGCTATTTTTGAAGCAAAATGTTCGATTAGCAAAGGTATGTCATCTCGGCGGTCATTCAATGCTGGAACTTTAATTAAAATTACCGCCAATCTGTGATACAAATCTTCACGGAAACGTCCTTCTTCGATTTCTTTTTTCAAATCTTTGTTGGTTGCAGCAACTACACGAACATTGACTTTTATATCTTTATCAGCACCAACCCTTTGAATTAAACTTTCTTGTAAAGCTCTTAAAACTTTAGCTTGTGCTGCCAAACTCATATCACCAATTTCATCAAGAAAAATAGTTCCGCCATCGGCTGCTTCAAATTTTCCTGCTCTGTCTTTTACGGCCGATGTAAAGGCACCTTTTACGTGACCAAATAATTCGCTTTCAATCAATTCAGATGGAATTGCAGCACAGTTAACTTCAATTAATGGATAAGCAGCTCTTTCGCTTTTTTCGTGCAATTGATGCGCTACTAACTCTTTTCCAGTTCCGTTTGGTCCTGTAATTAAAACTCTGGCATCAGTTGGAGCTACTTTTTCAATCATTTGTTTGATGTGATTGATTGGTTCAGAATTTCCAATCATTTCGTAGTTTTTGCTGACTTTTTTCTTTAGAATTTTGTTTTCAACAACCAATTGTTTTTTGTCTAAAGCATTTCGAACGGTGTTCAAAAGACGATTTAAATCTGGTGGTTTTGAGATATAATCGAAAGCGCCAAGACGCATAGTATTGATAGCGGTTTCCATATCACCGTGACCTGATATCATTACGATTGGAATTTCGGGTTTGATTTTTTTTACGGCTTCTAATAATTCTTCACCGTCCATTTTTGGCATTTTGATGTCGCAAAGAACCAAATCGTAATCGGAATTTTTAATTTTTTCAAGTCCTTGAACACCATCTTCGGCTTCTTCTACTTGGTAAGTATCGTTTTCTTCAGAAAGGATTTTGGTTAAAACTCTTCTGATGGATGCTTCGTCTTCTATGATTAATATTTTTGACATACTTTTTTATATCTTGTAAATTGGATATTGAGAGTTCAAAGGTAACAAAAATTAAAATGGTTTTCCTCTTAGCCCTGATTGGAGCAGTTACCGTGTAACGCGGAAAGCAGGAACAAGAATTACTGATAAAGCCCGAGCCATTCGCTCCTAGTATTTAAGCCATTTGTATAATTCTTTCCAAGTTGGTTTTTTGCCGTACATTAGGATTCCAACGCGGTAAATTTTACTTGCGAACCAAACTACACCAAGAAATGTACCAAAAAGTAGCGTCATTGAGATTGCAATTTGCCACCAAGGCACACCAAATGGAATTCGCATCATCATTACGATTGGTGATGTGAGTGGAATCATTGAAAAAACGGTTGCCACTGTTCCGTGTGGATCGTTTATTACGGTGAAAAATCCGATGTAAACTCCTAGTATTAAAGGCATTATTATAGGTAACAAGAATTGTTGTGAATCGGTTTCGTTGTCAACCGCAGCTCCAATGGATGCGTAAAATGAACTGTAAAGAAAATATCCTCCTATGAAATAGAAAATGAATGATATTAGAATTGTAGCTATTGGCAAATTCCATAATTCTTTGATATACATTTGAATATCGCTACCCATTCCTTTTTGAGCCATTTGCATTGCTTCTTGTGTTTGTGCCGATGATGTTGCTCCCATTTGAACTCCAAAAATCGACGACATTATAAACATTGCTGTCATACCTAGTAATGCCCAAATCATGAATTGCAAGATTCCTGCTAAGGAAGTTCCGATGATTTTTCCCATCATTAATTGGAATGGTTTTACGGATGAGATGATGACTTCAATAATACGAGACGTTTTCTCTTCAATAACGCTTCGCATAACCATGTTACCGTAAATAACGATGAACATCATGATTAAATATCCAAATGCGCCACCGATTCCGATTTTGATTTCGTTTAATCCTTTCAAGGCAGTTTCACCCGAAGCTTTGTTTAGTTTTATAGAAACATCTGCTTTTGATTGATTGATTTTTAAGGTATCTAAACCCTGTTTTTGATAGTTTTCATCTGTAATTCTTTTAGCTATCACGTCTTCAATATCTTCAACGAACATCACACCAGGACTATCATTAGAAACATATTGAATGTTCTTTTGAAGTGAAGTATTATCAGTAGATTTTGGAATGATTAGAAGTCCTTCATAGCTTTCGCTGATGATGCTATCCTTTAGGACTTTTAAACCTACATTGGAAAGATTTAGGTATTTGTATTCGTCATCACTTTTGAAATCATTGACAAATCTTCCGGTTTCGTCGTGTATGGCAATGGTTTTTAAATCGGCTTTCATTTGGCTCAAATAACCAACAAAAACGCCAATTCCGACAAATAACAAAGGACTCAAAAACGTCATTACAATGAAGGATTTATTGCGAACTTTGGCAATGAATTCTCTTTTTATGATTAGTAGTAGCTTGCTCATATATATTTTAAATTCCAATATTTTAAATTCCAAATTCCAAAATTTATTTCGCTTCTTTCTTGGAATTTGGGATTTGAAAATTGATTTTACTCTGTTACAGTTTTAATAAAAATATCGTTTACACTTGGGATTTTCTCAACAAAATGAGTTACTTGTCCGCGTTGAATTAAGGTATTTAATAATTCATTAGGAGTTGCTGTTCCAAGGTTGATTTCTAGTTTTAATTCGTCGTTAAGTGATTTGAAATCGGTTTGTGAAAGTGTGAATTTTTGTGATAAATCATACATTAAACCTTCGATATTGTTGCTTAGAATTCCGACTTCGTAACTGTTGGTTCTGAATTGTTTTTTGACATCAGTTAGTTTTCCTTCAATCAGTTTATTGGATTTGTGAATTAATGCAATGTAATCGCACATTTCTTCAACGCTTTCCATTCGGTGTGTTGAAAAAATTACAGAAGTTCCTTGTTTGTTCAATTCGATGATTTCATCTTTAATCAAATTGGCATTTACTGGATCAAATCCTGAGAAAGGTTCGTCTAGAATTAATAATTTGGGTTTATGTAAAACAGTAACCACAAATTGTACTTTCTGAGCCATTCCTTTGGAAAGTTCTTGCATTTTTTTGTTCCACCAACCTTGAATTTCTAGTCTATCAAACCAATAATCTAATTGCGTTTTGGCTTCTTGCTTAGATAAACCTTTTAGTTGAGCTAAATACAAGCATTGCTCACCAACTTTCATTGTTTTGTACAAACCACGTTCTTCTGGCATATATCCAATGAAGGCAACGTGTTCTGGTTTTAAAGGTTCGCCATCTAGGATTACTTCACCACTATCGGGCATTGTAATTTGGTTGATGATTCTAATTAAGGATGTTTTTCCGGCGCCATTGGGACCAAGAAGTCCGTAGATGCTGCCTTTCGGAACTGTAAGAGAAACTTCGTTTAGCGCGGTGTAATCACCATATTGCTTAACGACATTTTTTACTTCAAGTATATTATTCATTTAAATTCCAAATTTTAAATTCCAAATTCCAATTAGACTTTAAATTGATTTTTGAAATTGCTATTGCTATTGATATTGAATTGGTAAAAGTACTGAATTAGTAGCTATTTGAAAGTGTTTGTTACAAAAAAAACCCACCCTTATTTTGACACAAGGATGGGAAAAATTGCTATGAAAAAGAAATTACCTGTTTCCAAGTAATTAGTCAAATGTAGAAATAATTTTATAATTATGAAAACATATCTTTAACTTTTTCAAAAAAAGATTTATCGCTCTTTTCTGGATGAGGAATAAAGTTATCATCCGTCAGCGATTTTTCAAAGAATTGTCGTTGTTCTTTGTTTAATGTCTTTGGTGTCCAAACGTTTACGTGAACTAATAAATCACCACTTCCGTAGCTGTTTAAACTCGGAATTCCCTTACCTTTTAGTCTTAAAATCTTTCCAGATTGGATTCCTTCTTCAAGTTTGATACGAACTTTTCCGTTTACGGCTTCAATTTCTTTAGAAACTCCTAAAGCGGCTTCTGGGTAACTTATATATAAATCGTAATGAAGATTTTCACCTTCACGTTTCAAAAATTCATGTTCTAATTCTTCAATGGCAACAATTAAGTCACCTGCAATTCCGTTTCCTGGTGCGTCATTTCCTTTTCCGGAAACTTTAAGCTGCATACCATCAACAACTCCTGCTGGAATTTTGATTGAAACAGTTTCATCTTCGAGAATCATTCCTTGAGCATCAGCGTTGGCTGGTTTGCTTTCGATTGATTGACCTGCACCGCCACACGTTGGACAAGTAGTAGCGGTTTGCATTCTACCCAAAATGGTGTTGGTTACTCTCAAAACCTGACCTTGACCATTACATGCCGAACACGTTTTATAACGAACACCTGGAGCTTGGATTTTTCTTTTAACTTTTACTTTTTTCTCAACACCATTGGCAACTTCTTCTAAAGTTAATTTAACTTTGATTCGAAGATTGCTTCCTTTAACGCGACGTTGTCCACCTGAGTTTCCACCAAATCCACCACTGAATCCGCCACCGCCAAAAGCACTTCCAAAAATATCACCGAATTGGCTAAAAATATCATCCATATTCATGTGACCTCCACCACCAAAACCTCCAGCGCCATCGAATGCTTGATGTCCGTATTGGTCGTATTTTGCTTTTTTGTTTGGATCGCTTAAAACTTCATAAGCTTCTGCACAAGATTTGAAATTTTCTTCTGCTTCAGCATTTCCTGGATTTTTGTCAGGGTGAAATTCTATGGCTTTCTTTCGATAGGCTTTTTTAATTTCTTCTGGTGTGGCACTTTTTGTGATGCCTAATATTTCGTAAAAATCTTTTTTCATGTTCTTGTATTAAGATTTAAGTATTAAGTATTAAGACCAAGTCAAAAACCAATACATAAAAATATATTATTGTCCTAAAATAACCTTTGGGAAACGGATTATCTTGTCTCCTAATTTGTAACCTTTTTCTATTACGTCAACGATTTTTCCTTTTAAATCTTCTGATGGTGCTGGTATTTGGGTAATTGCTTCTGCAAAATCGGCATTGAAAGCATCACCTGTTCTAATGTCAAGTTCTTCTAATCCTTTGGAAACTAGTGTTGATTTTAGTTTTTCGTGAATTAATTCAACTCCTTTTAATAAAACCTCATCTTCAGATTTTGCTATTTGAATCATAGCTCTGTCAAAATCGTCAAGAACTGGCAACATGGCTTGTAGAACTTCTTGATTGGCAGTTCTGAATAAATCGATACGTTCTTTTGAGGTACGTTTTTTATAGTTTTCGAATTCGGCAAAAAGGCGTAAAAATTTATCTTTTTCTTTGGCTAATTCTTCTTCTAATTTTTGCTCAACGGTTAATTCTTCAGCTGCTTCAACTCCTGGAGTTGCCTCATCAGTAGGGTTTCCCTCTGATTGGGTTGCCATTTCATTTTCATTTTCAAGAATTTCTTTATCAGTATTTTCAGTACTCATTGTGCTTTTATTTTTAAATATATTTTTGATGTTCATTGTTGGTTTTTTGTTCCGAAGAATTTGGTTGCAAAAGTACTGCCATTTCTTTAAAAATGTCAAATTGTCACGTATTTTTTACCACAAAGTCACGAATAAAATACAAAGAGCATAAAGTTTAAATTTGTTACTTTATGAAAATATCTTGTGAAAAACTGAATTTAGAAGCCTAAAGATTGAGTTTAGCCGTGATGGGAGAAGTTACCATGTAACTCGGACAGCGCGAAAATGGATTAAAAAATGCCTGAAGTGATGCTTCTTAAAAACTTTAATAAAACTTTAAGAGTTTTGCTCCTCGAAATCGTTATATTTGGATTTATAAAAGGTTATGATTCGCTGAAAAGCAAAAGATATTATTAATTCAAGTTGAAAAAAGTTCTAGTAAAAGCTAGAACTTTTTTTATTTTATGATGTTTTCAAGCGCTTCTTTAACTGTTGGAAATTGAAATTTGAATCCTAATTCTTGTGCTCTTTTTGGAAGAATATTCTTGTTGTTGAAAAGCAGAATATGCATTTCACCAAGGATTAATTTCATTACGAACTGAGGAACATTAGGCAAAAACAAAGGTCTTTTTAGCTGTTTTGCAATGGCTTTAGTTAACTCTTGATTGCTAATTGGATTGGGTGAAACGGCGTTGATAATACCTTCTGTTTGATTTTGAATCACAAAATAATAAAGATTGGCAACATCAGTTAAATGAATCCATGATTGCATTTGTTTTCCGGAGCCAAAACCAGAACCAACGTACATTTTGATTGGTTTTATCATTTCTAAAAGTGCGCCTCCTTTTTCGGAAAAAACGATTCCGGTACGAAGTTTTGTAACTTTTAAATTTAGCAATTTGAATTGATCAGCACTTTCCTCCCATTTTATAACCACATTACCTAAGAAAGTAGTATCAATTTCTGTAGAGGATTCATCATATATTTTGGAATAACTATCAGGATAAATTGCTGTTCCAGATGCTGAGATGAAATGTTTTACTTGATTGGGTGCTTTCCTTATTAGATTGAAAAGTAAATTAGCAGATAATACACGACTTTCTATCAATTCTTGTTTGTAAGCATTTGTCCAACGTTGCGAAATAGATGCACCTGCAAGATGCACAATAGTATCAACACCATCGAGACAATTATCATCGATTTTTCCTTCTTGTGGATTCCAATAAAAGCCGTAATAATTGGTTTTATTCTGGATTTTTTGAGGCGATGTTGTAAGATAGTGAACGGTATGATTGTTTTCTAGAAGCAACGCTACCAATTCTTTTCCTATTAAACCTGTTGCACCTGTAATTAAAACTTTCATTTTCTTTTTTATTCAAAATTACGATTTATGATTCTAAAATGTACGTTAATTGTTATTGGTTTAACTTTTGTTGAATTTTGTCAACACTAATTTTATAGGTTATCAGGTTGGAAAGTAGCCACGAATTATACGAATTGGCACGAATTATTTTGAACTTATATTACACAAATTTAAAAGCACTTCGACTGCGCTCAGTGTGACAAAATTAACTGAAACGAGTTCTTGAGAATCTGAAACGAGTTCAGATTAAATAAAAAATCCCAACTTTCGCTGGGATTTTTGTTACAACTAAAACTATAAATAAATTCTAAAGGCCTGAAACGCTTCCGCCTGAAGTTTCTTCTTTGACAATTGTCTTTGGTTTGTTGGTGTATTCAATGGAACTTCCGCTTGATGCTTTTGCTTTTAACAATACTCTTGGATTAACCTGAGTTGAGCTTCCGCTTGTAGATTGAGATACTACTTCGTTTGCTAAAAGATTTCCTGCTTCAATTTCGCTTCCGCTTGATGCCTCTGATGTGAATTTTAATGCCTTACCTGATAATGTAATATTGCTTCCGCTAGTAGATTCGCTTGAAATAGTATCGAATTCGGCATTGACGTCTATTTCGCTTCCGCTACTTGATTTAACATACATTTTTGAACCTTTTATAACTGATGCGCTAGATAAATTAGAACCACTTGTTGTTTCAAAACCCTCAATTACAGGCATTGTAACTCTTACAACTTCTTTCTCAGCACTGTAAATATTTTCATCAGACGAAACAACTAAAATTCCATTTTCAACTTTGGTTGTGATATGTTTTAGCAAATTTTCATCGGCTTCGACCTCAACTTTTACAACATCACCTTGTTCAACGATAACTTCAATACCTCTATTCACAGAAATCTTAGTAAATGGTTCTGATATTTTTCGTTGCTCTGTTTGAACGTTTCCGTTTCCTTTAACACCTTCAAATACTTGATTGCATGAAGCAAATAGTATTGCAACAACAGCCGCTACCAATATTTTTGTACAAAAAACTATAAACTTTATCATGACTATTTAGTTTTAATGATTATTCCGTCTTTGTTGATTGTTAAACTTCCTTCATCATCTTTTCCTGTAGTGGTTTGAATTACTTCTTTACCATTTACTTTTACAGAAACGGTTTTGATGGAATCATTTTCTTCAATTACGCTAATGTCTTCTGTTTCGCCTTCATTATTTTGAGAATCATCATTTGGACAATTTAAACAATCTAATTCGGTACCTTTTACTTTATATTTATAACCTTCTGGACCATAGTAGTAATCGAAATCTGCATTGTGTCCGCTTAAATAAGCTTCTACATTTTCGTTTGGATAATAAACAATTCCTTCAGGTAAATAAAGATAAACCTCAACCATTTGACCTCTGAACTTGTTTTTTGTTTCTGTAGTAAAATAGTTATCTAAAATTAATTCATTACCAACTATTTTGTAGTTGTATTTAATTTTTTGAGCTCTTTGATTGGCTTCAGCAAACGATTTTCCTTGCGCTAATTTCTCAATTTGAACGTATGGGAAAGCTTTATCCGTTTTTTTCAAATGGATGGTAACATTTGTTGAATGAATTACTTCATTTCCAAGTGAATCTTGTACAATTCTATATTCGCTTCTATCTTCAATTCTTTTTGAATAAAAATCATTGTAAGCAAATCTTACTTTTAAAGTATCCGTTGCTGCAACAGTCATATTTTGTTTTTCTAATGCTTTTCCTGAATAAGCCAATTGATTAGCTTCACTGATTCCTAAAGAAATTAAAATTCCGATAGCTATAATCCAAAGAGCTAGCAAACTGTATTTAGCAATATTTCCTATTGATTTTAAATTAGTTACTAATAATTTTAAACCTAAAATTAGAAGAAAAAACAATGGAATTCCAGCTGCAAAGAAGAATAATATGCCCTGAGCCCAAATTGGCGTTTCTAATCCGATTGGCGTTTTAATAAACTCAACAATTTTATTATCAGGCATTGATGATGAGAACAACATTACTACTGATGTAACTGAAACAACCAACAAAACAATTGAAGAAAAAACAACTATTAATGCTCCCAATACTTTAGCAAAAGCTCCAAAAACAGATGTAAAAGCACCTCCTAATTTAGAACCTGCTGATTCAGCTCCTGACTTTATATGGTTTCCCATTTTGTCGTAATCTGCATTTTTTATTTTATCAGAAACGTTTTCAAACTCTTCTCTAACTTTTTTTTCAATGTTTGAAATGGTTACCGGTTCGCCTGTCATTTCTAATTTTTCAGAAGTTGTAATGGCTTTTGGAGTTGCAATCCAAAGGATTAAATACACAATTAAAAACCAACCAAAACTTACTAATGCAAAAATTAAGAAAATTATTTTTATCCAAACAGAGTCAATTCCTGTGTAATGACCTAAACCTGTACAAACACCTGCAATTAAACCTCTATCCTTATCACGGTATAATTTTTTAGTTTTATTTGGAACATAAAATGGTTCGTTTTTAGAAGCTTCAGCATCATCGTCAATTCGATAATCTTCTGGTTGTCCCATAACGGCAACTACTTGATCAACATCAACATTATTGATAACATGTTTGTCGCTTTTTTGTCTTTCTGTAAAAAGCTCAGCTACACGCATTTCAATGTCTTTCATGATTTCATCTTTACCTGATGAATTTGAAAGTGAACGTTTTATAGCATCAAAATATCTTGATAACTTTTGGTATGCATCTTCATCTATGTGAAAGAATAAACCACCTATATTAATATTTACTGTTTTGTTCATGATTGTTATTTTTGATTGGTTATGATGTTTACGGCGTCAGAAAGTTCTGTCCAAGTTCCGTTTAATTCGTTTAAAAATGTTTTTCCTAATTCGGTCAACTCATAATATTTTCTTGGCGGACCTGATGTTGATTCTTCCCAACGATAGTTGAGTAAACCGTCATTTTTTAATCTTGTCAATAGCGGATAAACTGTTCCCTCTACTACAAGTAATTTTGCGTTTTTTAAAGTGTCTAGTATTTCAGATGTGTAGGCTTCTTTTTCTTTTAAAACAGATAAGATGCAGAACTCTAAAACACCTTTTCGCATTTGGGCTTTTGTGTTTTCAATGTTCATAATTCGATTTTGATTTTTTAATTAAACTGTTCATTTTTTTTGATTGATTTTATTGATGATTGAAACTTATTATTTAAAGAATGGTATTGTTAAAGGATATTTATAACGCTCACCATTAGAAGCTTTTACAGCGGCATATATAATTAGTATAAATTCAAATACTTTTAAAAACATAAAAAGAACGAAGGCTACAATTGCAATTCCGATGAAAGTTGTGATTTCTTGATTTCTAAAACTATTGAATTCAATTTCAAAATTACTAAAGGTGCAATTGGTTCCTATCAAATCTACAAATCCATAAATTAAAAGCGGTAAAGAAATTAAAACTAAAATTAAACTATACATAAAAACGCTTAACTGAAAATTCAAAATTTGTTTTCCGTTATAGTCTACAAATTCAGAATCATTTTTTTTAGCACTCCATATAATTATAGGAGCAATAAAATTCCCAAATGGAAAAACATATTGAGCAAAGGAACTCAAATGTGTAACTGATGCAATGGTACGTTCGTTAGTTGGTGTCATTTTATTTTGATTTTTGATTGATGATTAAAATTTGATTTCAACAATACTATAGATAGCTTATTAATTTCTTATACAAAGATACAACTAAAAAAAGGTATTATGCATTACAAAGTACTTAAATTTAACATTTTATTAACATTAGTGTTTTAGTATGAGTGCATAGTATTTTTTGTATATTTACAACAAAATCAATACTTCATGGAATTTTCACCTTCAAAATTGAATACTTTTTTATTTTTCAAATTACCTTCTGCATTTTGGTGTGGAGTAAGAACAAAATACATTTCACCTGAAAAATGTGTTGCGACAGTAAAACACCGATGGTTTAATCAGAATCCGTTTAATTCAATGTATTTTGCGGTTCAAGCTATGGCAGCAGAGCTTACTACTGGTGCTTTAGTTATGTATCAAATAAAAAAAAGCGGTAAAAATATTTCGATGTTAGTTGCCAATAACAAAGGAAATTTTACAAAGAAAGCAAAAGGAAGAATAACATTTACTTGCAATGATGGCACTATAATTGAAGATGCTATCAAGAAAACCATAGCAACTGGTGAAGGACAAACACTTTGGCTAAAATCAATTGGTGTTGATGAAAAAGGTGACCAAGTTTCTGAAATGGATTTCGAATGGAGTGTTCGTGTGAAATAATTATGATAGATTTTATAATTCTATTAACATTGCTTTTTATAAATTTGACATCAAATTAAATACCTAATGAAAAAAACAATCTTCCTTACCTTATTATTGATAACTACTCTCTCCTATTCTCAAAAGAAAGAAAAAGTAAAAGGTTCAAAAATTGTAACTACAGAAATAAAAAAAATAGAGCCTTTTGAAGCTATAGAAGTTTTAGATAACATCGAAGTTTTTATTGTAAAAGGGACTGAATGTGGATTAGAAATTGAAGCCGACGATAATTTACATGATGCTATTGATATTGTTTTAAATGGTTCAACTTTAAAATTATCAACTTTAAAAAATGCTTTTGGTTATAAAAAATTAAGTGTTAGAATTACTTATACAGATACTTTTAAATCAATAATTACTAGAAATGAATCAAGTGTAACAGCACTAGCTGATATTGAACTAGAAAATATTACTCTTAAAAGTTATGACGAATCCAAATTGTTCATCAATTCAAAAGCGAAGAATTTTACTTTAATCATGGATGATAAATCTAAGATTGAATTGAATTCAAAAGCGGATAAATCTTCGATAACGTTGAGTAAAAACGCTAAACTAAAAGCTTTAATCACTTCAAAAGATTTAACTTTTGATATGTATCAAAAAACGGATGCAGTTGTAGAGGGAGATGTTGACGATTTAAAACTTCGACTAGATAATAATGCAACATTTGATGGGAAAAAATTAACTTCAAAAAATGTTTCCGTTATATCGGAATCATACACTAATGTTAGTGTTTTATGTACTTCAAATATAATTATAGAAGCATCAGGAAAATCGGAAATAGATTTGTATGGAGATCAAAAAGTAGAATTAAAACGATTTGTTGATAGCGCTATTTTAAAGAAAAAACCAACAAAATAAATTTTTATAAAAAATAGTTTTCAAAATCTTTGTAAACTTGAATATTGTTATATATTTGCACTCGGAATTTATAACAAATTTCGGGGTGTAGCGTAGCCCGGTTATCGCGCCTGCTTTGGGAGCAGGAGGCCGCAGGTTCGAATCCTGCCACCCCGACAAAAAGCTGAACTTTTATTAGTTCGGCTTTTTTTATTTTCAATAATTAAAATTTATAATAAAATAGTTTTTTGTCAACTACTTTACATTAAAATATTTTAAGAAAAACTTACCTTTGCATTTCATAAAAACAAACTAGTTATGTCTGATACAATAGAAAAAGTAAAATGTCTTATAATAGGTTCTGGTCCTGCTGGTTATACAGCGGCAATTTATGCAGCTAGAGCTAATATGAATCCGGTTCTTTATCAAGGAACACAACCTGGTGGACAATTAACCACTACCAATGAAGTAGAAAACTGGCCAGGAAATCCTGAAGGAATTACTGGACCACAAATGATGATTGGTATTGAAGAACAAGCCAAACGTTTTGGTACTGATGTTCGTGATGGTTGGGCTACAAAAGTAGATTTCTCTGGAGATATTCATAAAGTGTGGATTAATGACACTAAAGAAATTCACTGCGAAACGGTAATTATTTCAACTGGTGCAACGGCAAAATATTTAGGTTTACCATCTGAACAACATTATTTGAATATGGGTGGCGGAGTTTCTGCTTGTGCGGTTTGCGACGGATTTTTCTACAGAAACCAAGAAGTTGTAATTGTTGGTGCAGGAGATTCTGCTTGTGAAGAAGCACATTATTTATCTAAACTTTGTAAAAAAGTTACAATGTTGGTGAGAAGTGAGAAATTTAGAGCTTCTAAAATCATGGAACAACGCGTTAGAAATACTGAGAATATCACAATTTTAATGAACCACGATACGGTTGAAGTTCTTGGTGATGGTCAAGTTGTTACTAGCGTAAAAGCTTTGAACAAAACTACAAACGAAGAAATTGAAATTCCTGCAACTGGATTTTTCGTAGCCATTGGTCACAAACCAAACACTGATATTTTTAAAGACTATTTAACATTAGACGAAACAGGTTATATTGTAAATATTCCTGGAACTTCTAAAACGAATGTTGCTGGAGTTTTTGTTGGTGGTGATGCTGCTGACCACGTTTACAGACAAGCTATTACCGCTGCTGGAACTGGTTGTATGGCGGCTTTGGATGCTGAAAGATATTTAGCTGCAAAGGAGTAATTTTTTCACACGAATTTCACGAATTTTCACGAATTCTTTAAACATAGATTTCACGAATTACAAAAGCTGTTTCTTTATTGGAATGGCTTTTTTATTTGGAAAAATTTCTTGTGAAAACTGAATTTAGTGTTTAAAGTTTATTAAATAGCCCTGATAGTAATGAAAATCATTTCTTTTGTTGCCAGAGGTGTCACATTGAGCTTGTCGAAATGCTCTCGAAGGCAACAAAAGAAATGATTGTAATGAATAGCAGGAACACGGAAACCAAAAACTACCTAGCCTTTCGCTACTGATATTTATCAGCACAAGTCCTAAAAATAAAAAAACCGAACATTGCTGCTCGGTTATTACATATTGAATAATTGAAATTAATCATTCATAGAAATTAAAAACTCTTCGTTATTTCTAGTTTTCTTGATTTTATCGTTTATGGTATCCATGGCTTCTACTGGGTTCATGTCGGCTAGGAATTTACGTAGAATCCACATGCGTTTTAATGTGTTTTCGTCTAGTAATAAATCGTCGCGACGTGTACTTGATGACGTTAAATCGATGGCTGGGAAAATTCTACGATTAGCAATTTTTCTGTCTAATTGTAATTCCATATTTCCAGTTCCTTTGAATTCTTCGAAGATTACTTCGTCCATTTTTGAACCGGTTTCTGTTAAAGCCGTTGCGATGATACTAAGTGAACCACCGTTTTCTACATTACGAGCAGCTCCGAAGAAACGTTTTGGTTTTTGCAATGCATTGGCGTCAACTCCACCTGAAAGTACTTTTCCTGATGCAGGTTGAACCGTATTATAAGCTCTTGCCAAACGTGTAATCGAATCTAAAAGAATCACTACATCGTGACCACATTCTACCAAACGTTTTGATTTTTCAAGAACAATATTGGCAATTTTAACGTGTTCCATTGGTTCACGATCGAAGGTTGATGCAATAACTTCTCCACGAACACTACGTTGCATATCGGTTACCTCTTCTGGACGTTCGTCTATCAATAAAACAATTAAATAAACCTCTGGATGATTAGCAGCAATGGCATTAGCAATGTCTTTTAACAACATTGTTTTACCTGTTTTTGGTTGTGCCACAATCATTCCACGTTGGCCTTTTCCTATTGGTGAGAATAAATCGATTATTCTTGTAGAAGTGCTGGCTTGTCTGTCGGCAATTCTGAATTTTTCTTGTGGAAATATTGGTGTTAAATGATCAAACGAAACTCTATCGCGAACCACTTGCGGATCGTGACCATTTATTTTTAAAACTCTTACTAATGGGAAAAACTTTTCGCCTTCTTTTGGAGGACGTACAACTCCTTTTACAGTATCACCGGTTTTTAATCCGAACAAACGAATTTGTGATGTTGAAAGATAAATATCATCTGGTGAAGCCAAGTAATTATAATCTGATGAACGTAAAAATCCATATCCATCAGGCATCATTTCTAAAACGCCTTCACTTTCAATAATTCCGTCAAATTCGTAATCGGCATCGCGGAAGTTGGGTTTGTTTTTATTCTTGAAATTAGGGTTTTGATTCGGATTCTGATTTGGATTTCCGTTACCATTACCGTTTTGATTTGGATTCTGGTTTGGGTTTTGATTCGGATTTTGGTTTTTATGCTTCTGATTCGGATTTTGATGTTTTACAGGAGCATTTTCTGTAGCTTCTTGAGTTCCTTCGGTTGAAGTTTCTTCTTCTTTTGGAGTACTTTCTGCTGTATTTTCCTCTGATGTAACCTTGGCTGGTTTAACAAATTTAGTTTTCTTTTGAAATTTTTCTGGTTTAGAAGTAACTTCTTTTACTGGAGCGACTTCTTCCTGAACTGAAGGTTCTACTTGTTCAACAGGAGTTTCAGAAAATAAGTCTTTCGATTTTTTTTCAATTTTCGGTGAAGCATCAGGAGCGATTCTAGCTCTTTTTGGTTTTTCTTCTTTTGGCGCAGCTACTTTTTCCTGAGAATTATCAGATGAAGTCGCGGCTTGATGTTGTAAGATTTGCTCAATAAGCGCTTCTTTTTTTACACCGTTAAATTTTATGGTTTTGGCCAATTTGGCAATTTCTTGAAGTTCAGATAACTTCATTCCTTTTAATGCAGAACTATCAAACATAAATGTTTATATATATTTTAATGGATTGAATGACAATACAAAATGTGTGGTGATTTTTTTTATTGGAACATCCGTGTTTTTGAAGTACTTACGGATTTGTTATGCAATAATACGAATAATTTTCTATCAAGCAATAGTTTTTTAAAAAAAGAAAATATATTTTTGCGTTATAAATAAGTAATAATGTTACAAAGAATTCAAACCGTTTATTTAGCTATTGTATTCATTCTTGTAGGAGTGCTTCCATTTGTGTTTCCGCTTTGGAAATTTGAAGATGGAAAAGAATTCTATTTTATGAGTAAAATGCTATACCAAGTTTTGTTTGGATTGAGTACAGCTCTAACTGTTTTGAGTATAATATCGTTTAAGAAAAGACAACAACAATTTGTTTTTAACAGATTGAATATGATATTAAATTTAATTTTATTAGGATTATTTGTTTATCGTTCACTAAATTTATCTGGAGAAACTCCTGTAGTTTCTGAGAAAGGTATTGGGATGTTTCTACCTATCATTTCTATCGTTATGCTGGTTTTGGCCAACAAAGCCATCAAGAAGGATGAAGATCTCGTAAAATCTGTTGACCGATTGAGATAAACCTATAAACTTAGTTTATTAGTGCGAAGAAAATCCTGAACGAAAGTTTGGGATTTTTTTGGTTTAATCTGAACTTGTTTCAGATTCTAAAATATATAAACTACATACAGATAAACGTGTATTTATTACTAAATTCTAAATATTGCAAAAAGGCTATTAGCTAATATTTTTTTTAATATTTATTTTTCTTATTTGATTATTAAGTAGGTTAACATATAGGATTTTCCCTTCCAATACATCTTCAAGATTCAAAATAACCTTAATTGTTTCAGTCGTCATATAACTACCAATTATTCCACAAATAGGACTAATTACACCTATTTCAGAACAACTTTCGCTTTTTAAGTAGTTGTTAAAATCAAAAATATCTTTCAAACTAAAGCCGTTTAAATAATGAAAAACCGTTATATATCCTTGCCAATCTGAAACTGCTCCATGAACTAATACTTTCTTATGTTCAGCACAATAATCATTTATTATTGTTCTACTCATACCCTGATCTGTGCAATCGCAAATTATTTGATAATTTTTAGCAATTTCTATAACAGAATTTTTCTCAATCTTTTTCTCAATTCTATTTATAATAATATTAGGATTTTGCAGCCTTAGTTTTTCCGCCAATACCGAAACCTTGCTTTTTCCAATATCGCTAGGTGTAAAAAGTATCTGCCTATGTAAATTAGATACTTCTACTTTATCAAAGTCACAAATACCGATAGTACCTACTCCCATTGCAACTAAATATGATGCAACAATTACTCCTAATCCTCCTGCTCCAGTAATTAAAACAGATGCATTTGCTAAATGTTTCTGCCCAGATTCACCAATTTCGGGAATGACAATTTGCTTTTGGTATCTATCTATCATCTATTTATTTGTGAGGTGATTGTAGTATCAGTTATCTTATCATCATTTGCAAGTAACAGTGCTTTAGATATAATTACCGACAATCCGTTATCGCCTTCAAAAGGTAAAAACAAATTATTATTTGTTTCTTTTAAACTTCTATCGGGAACGATACATAAATATTGGTCATTAGGTTCCATCAAAATATTAGTACTCCCAATATGAATTTTATAGGTTCTTATTTTGCCTTTAACAACCACAAATCTATCCTCAATGTGCGTTACAGAAGCTATTTTTAATCTAGGAATAAGTCCAAGTAAAATTTCTTTTCTGTTTTTGGCAATTTCTGATAAATCACCAAAAGAATAAGACTGCCAATAATCTCTGTAAGTAGGTAAGCCTCCTGAGTCGCTCCAAGTAGGATCGTTACCAACGCTAGATACACCCACAAACAAATCAACATCTCGCATAACTTCTGAAAAAGCAATAGCTGGAATATCAACTAAATCAACTAATTCATTTGTTTCCGTATTTATGAAACGTATTTGGTCAGTTGTAACATAATTCCAAATTCCAGTTGCATTAAATTGGTCATCTGCATTTAAACTATTTACCCAAAATTCTGCACAAAGCTTATATTCAGGTAAATATAGTTTAGCAACATCATCGTCACCACCATCCCATGCACCTATTAATTTAGCTTTCCAATTTCTTCCTTTTGCTAGAGTAACATATTGATGTTGCTTCAAAATATGCGATGCCATCCGATTGCTATATGTCTTAGTGTTAACTTCGGCATCAGTTAACAAATAAATTTCTCGGTAAGCTTGCTTAAATGGTTGTTGAATTTGACCTTCCATTAAGAAATTTCTCCAATTTTTAACTTCTTGAGTGCTACTAGTAGCCGGATGCCAAAGTGAAACATGAGTGAACTTTTCTAATTCCAACACTTCAAAATCAATTGTATAGAATTGATCTTTTAGGTAAATTGCCAAAACATTTTTTGAATTATTTGAAAAATTAAAAATTATTTTTTGAATCACAAAAGAGAGTAATCCATGTTGTTGATATTTTTCTTTAAAGTAATCTAAAGTCATTACTCTGTCGCATCTAAGCATCCTGTCAATACGTTCCTTTTGTGCAGATGTGGTTTGGTCAATTTGCTTTTGTATGCTTTTTAGTTTTTTTAATTTGGCATCAAATTTATCTTTAACCAATTGCGGAACAGATTTCTGCTCTGTACCATCGGCTTTATACCATTTGATAATTGATTTACCCATCCCGATGAGCGAAAGAGTTCCTTTAATTTCATCAAATTTATAAGTAAATTCATGATTTTCTAGTTTAAAATCATCTACAGCTAAATCTTCAATTTCTGAGGAAGAAACCCCTAATTTAGTAGCTGCTTCTGCTATATACTTTTCAATTAATGCTAAAGTATTATTTTGTTTAATTTTTAATCTTAACCTAGATAATTGTGCTATACCGTCTAAACCTTTTGAAGCAAATAAAGTATATAAACACGCATTGCCTAATCCAGCCGAAGCTGGTCCTTTTTCGGGAATTTTTTTAAAACATCTTTCAGATAACTTACTTATAGTGATTATAGTGTTGCTATCATAATACCATGAAGACATCCATACAAAGCCTTTTAAAATATCTACATTCGGACTTGATAAAAATTCTATTGAATTATATTGGTATTCTTGTTTATAATAAATTTGAGTATGTGTAGTAATTGTTTCCTTTAAATTTATGATTTCTTGAAACCATTCTTGTGTTACTTTTTTAAACTTATCCGAACCTATTTTATCCATTGTTATTTTGGCTTCAGCTAAAAATTTTTGTGTAGGTTTTGCACCTGTAGCTTTTTGAGCCAATTGCATAAGTGTAAACCAATTTTGCTGGTCTTCTTTTTTGATTTGATCTAAAATTGCATTTCCAATATTTTTAAAATTGTCTTCACCAACAAAATATGTTGGCTTTACTGAATTCTCGTCATTTTCACTTTTAAATAAAAAGGATTTTATTTTTTCTTCTAATTTTAGTTGGTCTTTGTAATAATAAGAATTTGTCTCTTTTTCAAAACTTAAAATATCTTCCAGTATCGTTTTGATTGTGTTAGGAATATCAACATCAGGGTAATTAAACTCAATTTGTTTAAAAAAACCTGCTAAAGGCCACCAATGCATTTTATCATAGCCTTTCTCTGGAAAACTATTTTTAAAGGAACTGTACAAAGAAACAATTGTTCCTTCTGTAAATTTCATTTTACTTCTAAAAAGTGCGGGAATCATTTGGTTAGCCAATTGAAAATCTTTAGTTTCTTTTTTGGAACCTTTTTGATAGCCTTTGAAGTTGCTATTCAAGGATTCTGTCAAGAAAACTATAAATAATCCTTTTTTCTCGTCATCCCATTTTTTGATTATCTGGTTGTAACTTTCAATATTTGAGAAATTAACAGTATAAAAATAAGAGGATTCTTTTGTAGCTTCTTCAACACAATTTTCGAAAACTGTGATGAATTCATTTGATTGCTGTTCTCCTTGGATTCCAAAAGCAGATTTTAATTTATCTAAAATTCCCATAATTTAAAAAATTAACCACCGACCAAAGGTGTAAGTTTAACAAAAGAAATAATTGATTGATTATTTAGATTTACTATTTGACTTAATTCTTCTAACTGTTGATTGTCAACTAATATAAAAAAACCATTTTTTTGAAATGCATCTAAAGCAACATATATTTGTTTTTCAACATCGATGATTTGCTTCGGCTTTAGTTTAAAACCATTAAGAGTCCTTTCAGCATCTGAAGGTTTCACCAAACCATTGAAATAATCGGGAAATTTCTTATTGTAGATTTCTATTTCATGCGTTACTCTTTTTTCTATGAGTTCTTGGGTTGTAATGGATAATCTTTCGATTTCTATTTCAAATTGATTGGTAACTGTTCCATTTAATTGTTCGTCTTTGATAAGTACATTCATATATTTTACGTTTTAAAATATCAGCTAACATCACAAAATATGCGTAATTTCCTTAAATTGCAGTATTAAACTTTCTCAAAGTAACAAATTATTTTCAACTTAAAAAAACCTGAAATCAGGAATACATAGATAGTTCGCAAACTGTCACTATCGTTTCCCTATTTCCACAATCTCCAAACTCTGAATTTTATCTCCATCGATTTCAAATCGTAACATTGTTCGCACTTGATGAAATCCTGAAATTCCGCAAGCTCCTGGATTCATGTGAAGTAAATTCAATGTTTTATCAAATTGCACCTTTAATATATGGGAATGTCCACAGATGAACAATTTTGGTGGATTTAACTTCAGTTCCTCACGAACCGCTTGATTGTATTTTCCGGGATAACCGCCAATATGTGTAATCCAAACATCAACACCTTCGCATAGGAAGCGATTATTTAAAGGAAATTCCATTCTTGCTTTGTCGTCGTCAATGTTTCCGTATACTGCTCGAAGTGGTTTTAGTTTTTTAATGGTATCAGTTACAACCAAATCACCGATGTCACCAGCATGCCAAACTTCATCTGCTTGATTTACATATTTTAAAATAGTATCATCAATATGACTGTGCGTATCGGAAAGTAAAAGGATTTTTTTCATATTATTTGCCGCAAAGGCACTAAGTCGCAAAGTTAATTATTTAGGAAAACTTTAAACATTCAATCTATCAAAATCTTTGTAAATTTGCAATCAATTAGATTTGATTCAGATTTTCATATCTAATATTTAAAATCTAATATTTAAAATTAAATTGAGATATTTTCTAGAATTTGCTTACAAAGGAACTAACTATCACGGATGGCAATATCAGCCAAACGCAACTTCTGTTCAAGAAACTTTGACCAAAGCACTTTCCACGATTTTGAAAACAGATATTGAACTTGTTGGCGCAGGTCGAACGGATTCTGGTGTTCATGCCAAGCAAATGTTTGCACATTTTGATTTTAACCAAGAAATTGATATTCCCTATTTAAGTCATAAACTCAATTCATTTTTACCAAAAGATATCGCCATTTTGAATATTCATAATGTTCACGATGAAGCTCATGCCAGATTTGACGCAACAAAACGAACTTACGAATACCATATCCATATCAAAAAAGATGCATTCGAAAGTGACGATTCATGGTACAATCAAAATGATTTGAACCTTGACAAAATGAATGATGCATGCAAAATACTTTTCAATTACATTGATTTTGAATGTTTTTCAAAAGTACATACGGATGTAAACACTTTTAACTGTAAGATTTTTGAAGCTAATTGGACCAAGAATGACAATCGATTAGTATTCACAATTTCAGCAGATCGATTTTTACGAAATATGGTTCGAGCAATTGTTGGAACTATGGTAAATATAGGATTAGAAAAAGTATCTTTGCAAGACTTTATTCAAATAATTGAAAGCAAAGACCGAAAAAAAGCTGGATTTTCAGTTCCTGCACACGGATTGTATTTGACGAAAGTGGAATATCCTTTTTTAGAAAATAGAATATAGAATATAGAATATAGAATATAGATATCACTTTTTCCATTTAAAATCTGATATCTAAAATCTGATATTTAAAATCTAATATTAAATTAATGAAAGCAAAAGCATTCGACATACGTTTATTTAAACGAATTTTAAAATATACAAAACCCTATAAAACAGTTTTTTATGGCGTAATTACTGCTGCAGTTTTGTTAGCGGTTTTCGCTTCATTACGACCATATTTATTGAAACAAACCGTTGACCATTACATAAAACCTCATGATCAAAATGGATTGTTACTTTATGTTTCATTGATGGGAGTTGTATTATTATTAGAAGGAGTTTTTCAGTTTTTCTTTGTTTTTTGGGCAAATCTTTTAGGACAAAACATTATCAAAGACATTCGAACCAAACTATTCAAACATATGTTGAGTTTCAGAATGAAATATTTCGATAATGCTCCTGTTGGTCAATTGGTTACACGTTCTGTATCCGATATCGAACAGATTGCTAGAATCTTCAGCCAAGGTTTGTTTATGATTATCAGTGATTTGCTAAAAATGTTTGTCTGTCTAATCATCATGTTTTACATGAACTGGAAACTAACTTGGATTGTAATTGCAGCCATGCCAATCTTGGTATACATCACAAGAATTTTCCAACGTAAAATGCAAGTGGCTTTTGAAGAAGTAAGAAATCAAGTGGCAAATTTGAATACGTTTGTACAAGAACGTGTTACAGGAATGAAAATCGTGCAACTGTTTAATCGTGAAGATATTGAATATCAAAAGTTTAAAGATATCAATCAAAAACACAATGTTGCTTGGATAAAAACGATTTTATACAACTCTATTTTCTTTCCAATAGCTGATATTATTTCGTCGTTAACATTAGGTTTTGTAGTGCTTTATGGAGGTTTTCATATTTTAGATGGTGACAAATTTACTACGTTTGGAGATTTATTTTCTTATACGATGTTTATCGGAATGTTGTTCAATCCGTTACGTCAAATTGCAGATAAATTCAACGAGATGCAAATGGGAATGATTGCTGCCAACAGAGTTTTTGATATTTTGGACACTGAAGAAGATGTGCAACAAACAGGTACGATTGAAGCCAAACATTTTGCAGGAAACATCAGTTTTGAAAACGTTCGATTTAGCTATATTAAAGATGAGGAAGTTCTAAAAGGCATTTCATTGGAAGTAAAATCAGGTGAAACTATAGCGATTGTGGGTTCAACTGGTGCAGGAAAATCTACAATTATTAATTTGTTAAATCGTTTTTACGAAATCAATTCGGGGACAATCTCTATTGATAATCAAGACATTAATACTTTTACTTTAGAAAGTTTACGTGCTCAAATTGCGGTAGTTTTGCAAGATGTATTCCTATTTGCTGATACAATCTATAACAATATTACTTTAAACAATACTAATGTCTCTCGTGAAGAAGTTATCGCTGCTTCTAAGAAAATAGGTGTTCACGAATTCATTATGAGTTTGCCTGACGGTTATGATTATAATGTAAAAGAACGCGGCGTGATGTTATCCTCTGGGCAACGCCAATTAATTGCTTTTTTACGTGCTTATGTTAGTAATCCGAGTATTCTAATTTTGGACGAAGCTACTTCTTCTATTGATACCTATTCAGAAGAATTGATTCAAAGAGCAACAGAAACTATTACAAAAGATAGAACTTCCATTGTAATTGCACATAGATTGGCAACCATTGTAAATGCTGACAAAATTATCGTCATGGACAAAGGTCAAATTGTAGAATCTGGAACGCATCAAGAATTGGTTACCAAAGAAAATGGTTATTACAAGAACTTGTACGATTCACAATTTTCTGAAGCAATCTAAAAACCATTTCGTTTTTATTATATTTGATAAAAATTAAATAAAACTATGGCATTTACTATTGCAATTTCAGACGAAAGAACTCCTTTAAAAAACAATACTTGGTTAAAAATATTTATCGGATTTTTTCTGATAAATTGGATAAATTCTTATGTAGGAAATACCGATACAGCCAATTGGATTTTAGAAAATACCTTAGTCTTTCTATTTCTAGGTTTTATGATTTTTACCTATAAAAAATTTATATTCAGTGATTTAAGTTATTTATTAGTTTGCATTTACTTATGTCTTCACGTTTATGGTTCCAAATATACTTATGCCGAAAACCCTTTTGGCTATTGGCTGAAAGATGCTTTAGATTTATCTCGAAATCATTATGATAGAATTGTTCATTTTAGTTTCGGATTTTTATTGGCTTACCCAATGCGAGAAATGTTTTTGAAATGGTTAAAATTTCCTTCGTGGGTTGCTTGGACATTACCTATTGAAGTTACACTTTCTATTAGTGGCTTTTACGAATTGATAGAATGGGCAGTTGCCGATGTTTTCTTCAAAGCGCAAGGTGATGCTTATCTTGGAACTCAAGGCGATATTTGGGATGCGCAAAAAGATATTTTCTTAGCATTTTCAGGAGCCATAATTGCAACCACTATTGTTTCAATAATCAAAAGAATGATTACAAAATAATTTTATGAATTACAAAAAAGTAAAAACTAAAATTAAAGCCTATCACAATGAAGGAAAAACAATTGAAGCAGCAGAATGGTTGCTAAAAATGTTTGATATTCAAGATCACAATTTAAAAGGATTTGCTTTAAGAGAAAAAGCAGATAGAACTTGTATAATGTTAACAGCTGAAGGCGATTTTGGAGAACAGCAAGTAATTAGAATGCCCGAAAATGTATTTGAATTTTCAATTCCATTGATACTTACTCTTTTGACTCACGAAATGGTTCATGTGCGTCAAAAATCAAGAAAACCTTATGTTGAAGACCGATTGGAGCGTGAATGGCAAGCTTATTATGAAATGCTCTTTCACAAAATATTTCCCAACTATCTTGAAGTTTCAAATTTTCATAAAAAATTCTTTGCAGAAAAAGCTTTTAGCTACTACAAAAGAATGGGTGAAGGTTCGGAATTACAATTAAAATATGCTGATCAAAAAAAAGAAATAGAAGATTTAATTGCTTCTTTAGGCTAGAAGTTGGAACCATTTAAACACTTAAACTTTTAAACTATTAAACTCATATACTTTTAAACTTTTTTCTTAAATTCGCAGTCTCAATTAATTTAGAAAATCATACATATAATGACACGAGCGAAAGCGACTGCATTTTTCACAAATTAAAAATAAACACTCGAAAAATGAAATACGATATTATTGTTTTAGGAAGTGGTCCAGGCGGTTATGTTACAGCAATCCGTGCTTCACAATTGGGCTTTAAAGTAGCTGTAATTGAAAAAGAAAGTCTTGGTGGAATTTGCCTTAATTGGGGTTGTATTCCAACAAAAGCGCTTTTAAAATCGGCTCAAGTATTTGATTACCTAAAACATGCTTCCGATTATGGATTAACCATTAAAGAATTTGACAAAGACTTTTCTGCCGTTGTAAAACGTTCACGTGATGTTGCCGACGGAATGAGTAAAGGTGTTCAATTCTTAATGAAAAAAAATAAAATCGACGTTATTGATGGTTTTGGTAAAATAAAACCAGGTAAAAAAGTTGATGTAACAGCTGCTGACGGAAAAGTTACTGAATATTCAGCAGACCACATCATTATTGCAACTGGAGCTCGTTCAAGAGAATTACCAAATCTTCCTCAAGATGGAGTAAAAGTTATTGGATACAGACAAGCAATGACTTTACCTACTCAACCAAAGAAAATGATTGTAGTTGGTTCTGGTGCGATTGGAGTTGAATTTGCTCATTTCTATAATTCAATGGGAACAGAAGTTACTATTGTTGAATTTATGCCAAATATTGTTCCGGTTGAAGACGAAGATATTTCGAAACAAATGGAACGTTCTATGAAGAAAGCAGGTGTAAATATAATGACTAATTCTTCTGTAGAACGTATTGACACATCAGGAAGTGGCGTAAAAGCTTATTTAAAAACAGCTAAAGGTGAGGAAGTTCTTGAAGCTGACATTTTACTTTCTGCAGTTGGAATCAAAACAAATATTGAAAATATTGGCCTTGAAGAAGTTGGAATTGCAACAGATAGAGACAAAATTTTAGTAAACGCTTACAACCAAACTAATGTTCCAGGATATTACGCTATTGGTGATGTAACTCCAGGTCAAGCCTTGGCACACGTTGCTTCTGCTGAAGGAATTAATTGTGTTGAAAAAATTGCAGGTTTACACGTAGAACCAATTGATTACGGAAACGTTCCGGGTTGTACATATGCAACTCCAGAAATTGCGTCTGTTGGTTTGACTGAAAAACAAGCTAAAGAAAAAGGATACGAGTTGAAAATTGGTAAATTTCCATTCTCAGCTTCAGGAAAAGCAAAAGCTGCTGGTGCTGCCGATGGTTTTGTAAAAGTAATTTTCGACGCAAAATATGGCGAATGGCTAGGTTGCCACATGATTGGTGCTGGTGTAACTGATATGATTGCAGAAGCAGTTGTAGCAAGAAAACTAGAAACTACTGGTCACGAAATTCTAAAAGCAATTCATCCACACCCAACTATGAGTGAAGCTGTTATGGAAGCTGTAGCTGCTGCTTATGATGAAGTAATACATTTGTAAGTAAGAAATACAAAGTTTAAATCAATCCGTTTAGTTTAATTGCTAAACGGATTTTTTATTTTGAGGAAATATATAAACTGACCACAAAATTATGTAACGAAGTAAGGATAGTTAAAGTTAGCTTTGCACCGCTAAAAATAGCATACCTTTACAAGAATAGAAATTAGAAAAGTATATGATATAAATCAACAACTAGCTAATATGCTACTGTAAAATAGATTTATATTATGAAAATACACATAAAATACATGGTTTCACTTCGTTGTAAAATGGCAGTGAAAGAAGAATTAGACAAATTAAAACTGAAACACACTTCAATTGAACTAGGTGAAGTAAATCTGAAGAAAGATATTTCTGGAGATGACAGAGAATTTTTAAGAAAAGGACTTTTAAAAAAAGGACTTGAACTCATAGATGACAAGAAGTCATTGCTTATTGAGAAAACTAAAACTACTATTATTGAGCTTATTCACTATTCTGAAAAATATCCCAAAGTAAACTATTCCGATTATATAAGTGAAAAATTAGACTATAATTACAACCATCTTGCCTCACTTTTTTCTGAAATTAATAGTACTACAATTGCCAATTATATCATCATAAATAAAATTGAAAGAGTAAAAGAACTCCTTTTGTATGATGAGTTGAGTCTTACAGAAATAAGTTTATTGATGGAATACAGTAGTGTTGCACACTTGTCACACCAATTTAAAAAGGTTACTGGCTTAACTCCTACTTATTTCAAAAAAATAAAACAATATAAAAAACGAATTATGCTAGAAGATTTATAAAATTTAAGCATCATAAAAAATTTAAATCTGTTTGTTATTCAAACGGCTTTTTTTTGTTCATTTTTTTTACAATATATTCAATAAAATGTTGTAACTTTATTATAATCGTTTCATAATGAAACTAATTCTTTAAAAATGGACATGATTTCGAAGTTTATAGAATCTTTAAAATCGTTCTTTATTGAAATCGGTGAACTCTCCTATTTCACTGGTAAATTTTTTGTTGAAGTTTTCAAACGTCCATTTGAATTCAAAGAATTTATTCGACAATGCTATTACATGGGAAACAAATCCTTATTACTAGTTGGAGTAACTGGCTTTATTATCGGATTAGTTTTTACTTTACAATCAAGACCAACTTTAGAAGAATTTGGCGCTGCTTCCTGGATTCCTTCAATGGTAAGCGTTTCGCTAATTCGTGAAATAGGTCCAATTATAACGGCTTTGATTTGCGCAGGAAGAATTGGATCAGGAATTGGAGCCGAATTGGGTTCTATGCGAGTTACTGAACAGATTGACGCAATGGAAGTTTCTGGAACAAATCCTTATAAATATTTAGTAGTTACTCGAGTTTTAGCCACAACATTGATGTTGCCTCTTTTAGTTTTTTTTGGAGATGTAATAGGAATATATGGCTCTTATTTAGTTGAGAATCTTAAAGCTGACGTATCACTAACGCTATATATCAATCAAGTAATAAATATTTTAGAATTTAGTGATGTAATTCCATCAACTATCAAAAGCTTTTTCTTTGGATTTGCCATCGGAATTGTAGGATGTTTCAAAGGATACAATTGTAAAAAAGGAACTGCAGGAGTTGGAAAAGCTGCTAATGAAGCAGTTGTTTTCATTTCTATGTTGCTGTTTATTATTGACTTCATAGCGGTTTTTGTAACTAATATATTTTATGATTTATGATGCAAAAAAAGAACATAAAACCAATTATTGAAGTAAAAGATTTACACAAAAGTTATGGAACGAATCATGTTTTAGATGGATTTCATTTAGACTTATATGAAGGTGAAAATCTCGTAGTTATGGGTAAATCGGGTTCAGGAAAATCGGTGATGATAAAATGTTTAATCGGTTTAGAACAATCTGATAGCGGTTCGATTATTATCATGGACAAAAACATGAACGATATTCATAGAGAAGATTTAGATGAAATTAGAACCGAAGTTGGATTTCTTTTTCAAGGAAGTGCTTTATATGATTCCATGTCGGTCAGAGAAAATTTAGAATTTCCGTTACGAAGACATACCAAAAAATTTGGAGTAATTGAAGATACAACTCCACTTGTCATGGAAGCTTTAGAAAATGTAGGCTTGGCAAATACAATCAATTTAATGCCAAATGAACTATCTGGCGGAATGAAACGAAGAATCGCTTTAGCAAGAACTTTGATTCTGAAACCTAAAATAATTTTATACGACGAACCCACAACTGGTTTAGATCCAATTACATCAAAAGAAATTATTATGTTAATGAAATCAATTCAAGAAAAATATAAAACTTCATCAATTATAATCACACATGATATTGACTGCGCAAGAGTTATTGCAAATCGTATGATTTTATTAATTGACGGAATTAATTATGCTGAAGGAACTTTTGCAGAATTATCTGCATCAAAAGATCCTAAAATTGAAGCTTTTTTTAAATAAAATAGAACATGGAAAAATCAACAAATCAAAAAATTAAACTTGGAATATTTGTCATAATTGGCTCATTATTTTTCATAATTGCTATCTATTTTATTGGTAATAAAAAAGATATGTTCAATGAAACTATTCAAATAAGTGCCGTTTTCAAAAATGTAAATGGTTTACAACACGGAAATAACGTTCGTTTTTCAGGAATAAACGTTGGAACTGTGAAAAAAATAATCATTGTAAATGATTCACTTATAAAAGTTGATATGCTAATCGAGGAAGATATTGCATCCCACATTAAAAAAGATGCTATGGCTTCAATAGGTTCAGATGGTTTGGTTGGAAACATGATTGTAAATATAATTCCAGGTAAAAAATCTAATGAAATGGTTAAAGATGGTGATGTCATTTTATCAGAAAACAAAGCATCAACCGACGAGATTCTGAAAACTATAAATTCTACAAGTGAAAATGCTAAGTTAATTACAGATAATTTAGTAAAAATCACCAATCAAATTAATAGTAAAAAAGGTACTATCGGAATGTTGATAAACGATACCGTAATGAGTGACGATTTGAAACAAACTATTTATAATTTAAAAGTTACAACTCAAAGTACCTCAAAATCAATGGCTAATTTGAATAAGATAATCAATGATTTAAACAATAAAGACAACGTAGTTGGAGCATTAAAAGATACAGTCACAGGAAGAAAAATCAAAATGATTATTGTGAATTTAGAAAAATCTAGTGAGCAAATCAATAAAACCATAACTAATTTAAAAGACGGAAAAGGAGCTTTAAATTACCTTTCAAATGATCCTAAATTGGTAAAACAAATTGATTCTACTATGATTAATTTAAACCAAGCAAGTAGTAAATTGAATGAAAATTTGGAAGCTTTGAAACACAATTTCTTTTTCAGAGGATACTTCAAAAAACAAGAAAAAGCTAAAGCTAAAGCCGCAAAAAAATAAAACACAACATCAATTTACAAAGATATAATCCTCAATTACAAAAAGTAGTTGAGGATTTTTTTATACTATTTAATAAAATAAATCGTTTTCAGAGGAAATCAAAACTATAACCAAATGAAAAACTTTTTCTTCTTAATTTGTTGCTTGTTTAGCAGCATTGTATTCTCTCAAAACGCTATTAATGATGACAGTACCATAAGTGTTGTTGGTGTTGGAACCAAATCTACTTTTCCAAATGCTGCACATATTACTATTGCCGTTAGATTTGTAAAACCAGCACTTCGTGACGCTATGAACGAAACACAAAAAACTTCAAAAGACGTACTTACAATAATCAAAAAATACGTTTCAGACACTACCGATATTAAGGTAAGTCTGATTTATACTGACAAAGAATTCAAATACGACAATGCTCAAAAGAAAGAAGTTTTTGTAGGTTTTGAATCCAATCAAAAAATTATTTTTACTCTCAAAGACATCAAAAGAATGCAAGATTTTACCGAAGAAATTCTAAAAACTAAAATCTACGAAATTGAAAAAGTAGCTTATTTCCATACAGAAGCGGCTACTTTTATGAAACAAGCTCAAGAACTTGCCGTTGCTGATGCAATTGAAACCACCGAAAGATTGGCTCGAGCCGCAAAACTAAAAGTTGGAAAAATTACATATCTTAAATCCACCAACAGTCCTGTGAATGCAATTAATATGTCGGTAAACTCAGGAAATCTTCAAACGTATAATAAAAGTATGGGAGGCGAAGGCGTTTCAGCAAGCGGTCAATTACTGAATTATACAGCAAATGTAAATATGAATACCAAAATTGATTAATATTTTTTAGATGCCAAATACGAATCCTCAATTGCAAAAGTAATTGAGGATTTTTTATATTTGATAGATTAAAACACAACAAATGGACAAACCAAAATCTACCGACGAGTACATTTCTAGCTTTCCAAAAGAAACTCAAATTCTCTTACAAGAAGTTAGAAAAACCATAAAGAATGTAGCTCCAGAAGCCGATGAGAGCATCAGTTACGGAATGCCTGCTTATAAATTAAATGGAAAGGTTTTAGTATATTTTGCTGGTTACAAAAACCATATTGGATTTTATGCAACACCAACTGGACATGCCGAATTTACTGAAGAATTAGCTAAATATAAACAAGGAAAAGGTTCGGTTCAATTTCCTATAAACGAACCAATGCCTTTAGATTTAATAACAAAAATTGTGAAATTTAGAATTTCAGAAGTACTTAAAAAATAATTTAAATCCCTTTCAACCCATCAATCAAAGCATCAATATCTTCTTTGGTATTGTAATGACTGAAAGATATTCGAAGGCTTGGTTTTTTCAAATCTTCTTCTGCTAAGATTTCTGATAATACGTGTGATGGTTTTACACTTCCACTTTGGCAGGCGCTTCCGCGTGAAACAGCAATTCCTTTCATATCTAAATTAAACAAAATCATAGCCGTTTTTTCTTCTGAAAAAGGAAGTAAAACATTCAAAATATTATAAAAAGTATCGCTTCCGTTAACTTTAATTTCTGGAAAATGAAGTTTTAATTGTGTTTCACAATAGCTTTTCAAATCTGAAATAGCTTGTCGTTCTTCCACTAAATGTTCGTGAGATAGTTCTAATGCTTTAGCCATTCCAGCTACTTGATGCACTGCTTCAGTTCCGGCACGAAGTCCTTTTTCTTGCTCGCCACCATATAAAAAAGGCTGCAAAACGATACCTTTCTTTACATAAGCAAATCCAGCACCTTTTGGTCCATGAAATTTATGCGCACTTGCTACTGCAAAATCAATAGGAAGTTCGTGTAAATTAAACTCCTTTTTTCCAACAGATTGCACCGTATCACAATGAAATAAAGCATCATGCTGATGACAAATTCTACCTACTTTTTCAATATCTAAAACAGCACCAATTTCATTATTCACATGCATTAATGTTACTAAAGTCTTTCCGCTTTTAGCCAATAACGTTACTAAATGAGTAATATCAATAGTTCCTGAAGGCAAAATATTTACGTAATCAACTTCAATTCCGAATTGCTTCTGCAAATTTTTAACCGTGTATAAAGTAGCGTGATGCTCTACTTTACTAGTTATGATTCTTTCTACTTTCAAGTCATTTACAGAGCTTTTAAGAATCCAATTGGTAGCTTCGGTAGCATTAGCTGTAAAGATAATTTCTTGTGCATTACAACCCATAAGTTTGGCAACAGACTTTCTTGATGTTTCTAAAATCGTTTTTGCACTTCTACCAAAACTATGTGTAGACGATGGATTTCCAAAATCATTTTGAAGTACTTGAATCATTTCATTGATTACTTCTTGTCGAACTTGTGTTGTTGCAGCGTTATCGAGGTATATTTTTTTCATGAATTCTAAACTAGTTTCAACATCTCTTTGTGTTGAATTTACATTTCTATTTGGATATTATAAATGCAAAAATACTGATTATTATTTTACATTTTGCTTAAAATAAACTTCAGTTGCACCCAATCCATATTTTTGATAATTGGCATCTTGGAACGAAATATTCTCATATCGTTTTAACATAAAATCCAATTCGGCTTTCAAAACTCCTTCACCAACACCATGTATAAAAACGATTTTTGGAATGCGATTTCTTATGGCAAATTCAATGTGTCTTTTTGCCGTTTCTGTTTGAATATTTAAGATGTCAAAATTGTTCATTCCACGAAAATTTTTAACTAATTTTTCGATGTGCAAATCAAATTCTGGGATGCCTTTTTCAATCTTATCCGACTTAAAAACTGGAACATTATTCTTTTTTTTAGGTGTTGAATCAATATTTTTCTTATGTAAAGTATCAGTTGTATTGATTGAACCTAAATAATTGGTATTGTTTTCCTTAATCAATTCGTTGACAAAATATGTCATCAAAAATCCATCTGTAGTTTCGATTGTAATATCATTATTTTCTACAGCAACAACAACTCCATTTATTGCCTCATCTAGAACCGAAACCCTATCGCCTACTTCAAATTTTTTCGCTGTCATTTTCATCATCTTTTGGTGGAACTTTTGCTGATAATTTCATCATGCCAAACATAAAAATTAGGACGGCAATTATCGTAATATACAGGTTTGGCTTCTCACTATTTTGGTTCCAAAAAGCAACAAAAAAAGCAATCAGCAAAATGGGAATTAATATTTTTTTCATCATCATTATTTTAAAAATTCAAAAATAGAAAACTTAATATTAGAATGATGTATTTTAATTTTTTATTTGTAAAATTGTAAAGTAATAAATCAGAACGATGGAAGAATATATGCTGCCTTGTTTTTTTAAATCCTACACCGGACTAGATTGTATTGGTTGTGGAATTCAACGCTCCATTAATTTTCTGTTTCATGGAGAGTTTATAAAAGCACTCGAGATTTTTCCGGCTATTTACACCACAATCCTATTCTTTGTATTTATTGGATTGCACCTTTTAGACAAAAGAAGAGAATACCATAAAATGGTAATATTTTTAGCTATTGCAAATGCTAGTATTATGATTATTTCTTATGTTTACAAAATGAAATTTCTTTATTAAACTTTAAAACCAAAAACTATATAAAAATGGAAAATCGAAAATTACCCAACGCAACCGCAGTTTTAGTCTTAGGAATATTATCAATTCTTTTATGTTGGTGCTATGGTATCATAGGATTGATTCTAAGCATCATAGGGCTAGCTATTTCAAGAAAAGATTTCGCAATGTACAATGCTGCTCCTCAAGATTTTGACAATTATCAAAACTTGAACATCGGTAGAATTCTTTCAATAATTGGAATCGTTCTGAATATTCTTGTACTTGCTTATTTTATTTGGATTATTTCAATGATTGGTATGGATGCATTAAGTGATCCTGCAGTATTACAAGAAAGAATTAAAGAATTACAAGGAAACTAATTCACATAAAAAAACCGTCTCGTTTTACACAAGACGGTTTTTTTTATAATTACAATAATTACATACCTCTACTTCCAGCGAAAGCAATTCCTGCTATAATAGCAACAATAAAAATTAAAATATATAACGAAATTATCACAATAGCAGTAATCCCAAGAAATTTATGGTGTGATTTTAAGTTAACCAATGCATTAGAAACTGTATCGCTATCTGACATCAACAAACCTTGTTTCATTCCGCTCGCATAACGATATAAATATAAAATCGGAAAGAAATAAATTAGCGCAATAATGATGTAAAAAACCGATATAAATCCTTTCATCATTTCAAGAGGTCCACTTTGTCCATAAGGATTACTTGGCATAGCTGCCATTATTGAGCCCATAAAAAGAGCTGCAAGTACCATAAATCCTATTCCGATGAATCCTAAAATGGATAAAAAGTAAGACCATTTGGCACTTTCTCTCAAAGCAGCAACTGCTTGTTCGTTTAATTGTAAATTGTTTTGGTTTTCCATAAAGTGATTGTTTTGGTTATTGGTTGGTTAAAAATTTACTTTTCAAATTGCTTCAAAGTGGTGATAATAATCGAAATACAATCTAACAATTGTTCTTCGTTCATCACCAATGGCGGAGCAAAACGAATAATATTTCCGTGTGTTGGTTTAGCTAACAAACCGTTATCTCTCAAAGCAAGGCAAATATTCCAAGCTGTGTCACTTTCTTCAGTATCGTTGATTACAATCGCATTCAACAATCCTTTTCCACGTACTAAAGTTGCGATATTGGATGATTCAACAAATTCTCCTATTTTTTCTCTGAAAATTTTTCCTAAACGACGTGCATTTTGAGATAAATTTTCATCATTAACAACTTCCAAAGCAGCAATGGCAACAGCACCTGCAACAGGATTTCCACCAAAAGTAGAACCATGCTGACCTGGCTTGATAACATTCATAATGTGATCATTAGCCAAAACAGCTGAAACTGGATAAGCGCCACCCGACAAAGCTTTTCCAAGAATTAAAATATCTGGAGCTACATAAGTTGCTTGTTTTTCGCAAGCATTTTCGCAAGTACAATTTCCGCAAACTGCCAATATCGAACCTGTTCTTGCAATTCCGGTTTGAACCTCATCTGCGATAAACAAAACGTTGTTAGCTGCGCAAAGTGCTTTAGCTTTCGCCAAATAATCTTCTGCTGGCGTATAAACTCCAGCTTCACCTTGAATAGGTTCTACAAGGAATCCTGCAATATTTTTAGACGATTTAAGCGCGTTTTCTAATGCATCGATGTCATCGTAAGGAATTTTGATAAATCCTGCTGTATAAGGCCCAAAATTCTTTCTTGCGTTTTCATCATTAGAAAAAGAAATAATGGTAGTTGTTCTTCCGTGGAAATTTCCGTCACAAACGATAATTTGCGCTTCGTTTTCATTAATTCCTTTTTTCTCATACGCCCATTTTCTACAAAGTTTTAAAGCCGTTTCTACCGCTTCAGCACCTGTATTCATTGGAAGTACTTTATCAAATCCGAAGTATTTTGTTACAAACTCTTCATAAACACCCAACTTATCGTTGTAAAAAGCTCTTGAAGTCAAAGTTAAAGTCTGCGCTTGATTAACCATTGCTCCAACAATTTTTGGATGACAATGTCCTTGATTTACTGCAGAATATGCCGAAAGAAAATCGTAATACTTTTTTCCTTCAACATCCCAAACATAAACACCTTCTCCTCTACTCAAAACTACTGGTAGTGGATGATAATTGTGAGCTCCGTATTTATTTTCTAATGCAATAGCATCGGCTGAACTCATTTTTTCTAAAACTGACATAATTTTTCTTTTTTTACCCAAACTCGTTATGGGCTATTCTAAAATATCAATTCCTTCTTTTGGAGAGAAATCATCCATAGTTGCCAAAATTACAAAAAAAGAAATTCCAAATTCCAATTACAATACTAAATATATCTAATTTAAAGATTGAAACGTCAAGTTTGGATTTTGGAATTTTAAAATTGGAATTTATTTCTTAATCTTTTCCAAAATATCATTCATCATTTCGATTTGTACTTTTTGAATTTCAATTAATTCCTGTTGTTGGTGCATGATTAAATGATCTAATTTTTCGTCGAGCATTCTGATTTCGAGTTCTGATTTTAGGTTAATCATGTAATCTTTTTTGGCTCTTTCTCGGTCTTTTTCTTCTTGACGGTTTTGACTCATCATGATAACTGGTGCTTGAAGTGCAGCTAAACAAGACAAAATCAAATTCAGTAATATAAACGGATACGGATCAAATCCTTTGTTCATCAATAAATATACATTGGACGCTATCCAAATCATAATGAAAATAAAAAACGATATAATAAATGTCCAACTTCCACCAAAAGCAGCTACTTTATCAGCAATGACTTGACCATACGTTCGATTATCTACTTTATCTTCTACTTTGTTTACAAAAGACTTATTGCCTTTAATAGATTTGACAACTCTCTTTTGTAAATCAGTAAGTTCACCAACTTCCGATTGAAGGAATTTAGAAATATATTTCTCACGATAAATGTTCAATTCGCTATCTGCGATAAATTGATTGGAATCGAAATCGGGATGTTCTTCTTTGATTATGTTTAAAATAGGAATGCGTATAGAATTTCCCAAAACTTTTTCTTTCTGTGGGAATTCTATTCCTGAAATAGCGCTAGTAAATGTTGCTTTATCTTTCATAAATAATTTATTGATTTGCTTGTACAAACTTCAAGCTAATAATTTCAAATTTTAAATTCTTGCTAATTTACGATATTTTAAAAACAAAAAACCTCACTTCAATTAAGAAATAAGGTTTCTATTAACTAATTAAATCGATTAAACTAAAGTAGCTGTTGAAGTGATTTCTGTGTTGAACAACTTTGAAATTGGACAATTTTTCTCTGCTTTAGTAACTAATGCTTGAAAATCTTCGTCAGAAATTTCAGGAATTTTTGCTTCAACTGTTAAATGTGAACTTACAATGGAACCAGTTACCAAATTGATATCACATTTGGTTTGAATGTTTTCTACTGTAAAGCCATCTTCTGTTAAAAAAGCAGAAAGTTGCATGGTAAAACAACCTGCATGCGCTGCAGCAACCAATTCTTCTGGATTAGTTCCAACACCATCTTCAAAACGTGAATTGAATGAATATTGCGTGTTATTTAGTGTTGTACTTTGAGTAGTAAGCGAACCTTTTCCTTCTTTTACCGAACCTTGCCATTGGGCTGTTGCATTTCTTTTCATAACTTTTTAATTTTAAATTTTAAATTTTACCAAAATTAAATAATGTTTGTTACAAGAATGTTACATAATTATTGTTATTTCTAATAAAAGAATAGCTTTTTCCTTCTGAAAGTTACATTTGTAATTTCTTATAACTTTTTACTCCGTATTTCGTACTTCGTATTTCGTATTTCGTACTTTCTACTCATACATTTCCAACAACTTTGTAACCGTATTCCAATTTCTGATGGTTGCTGTGACGTTTAGTTTTTTCTCGATGTATTTTTGGTCAAGTCTAGTTTTTCCTGCGCCGATGTCGTATTTTATGAAGATTCTGTTGCCATCGATTACGGCTTCATCGGGTTTGAATTGGCTTATATTTAATTCGTTTATAGCAGAACTTGACAATTCTTTTGAAATAAAAGCAACATACAATTTCTTAGTATCAACGTCTTTTTGTTTCAAAAAAGGATTGTTTTTAAAACACAACTCCAAATCATTTTTACCAATTACAATCACCGGAACTTCGTGACCAAAGGTTTTGAAGATTTCTTGTTTGATTTTGAAACCCACACCAAAACCGCTTTCTTCCTCGGTTTCTAAAAAGACATTCCCACTTTGAATATAAGTAACCACATTAGTAAACCCAATGGCTTCCAACGTAGTTTTGAGCGCTTCCATTTTTATCATATTGTGTCCTGAGACGTTAATGCCGCGAAGTAATGCTAGGTGTTTCATAAAATTAAATATTCTGCTAAATTATATTTTTTTCTTAAAGATTCTAATAAAACAAACCAATACATTATTTTTGCCTCATGGGAAAAAAGAAGACAGACAGAATTATATTTGAAAACGTTACCGTGCTTGATGCTGGTGCCAAAGGTGTTTCGGTAGCCAAAGCTCCTGAAGGACAAGTAATATTTATACCTAACGTTGTGCCTGGCGATGTGGTGGATGTGCAAACGTTCAAGAAACGTAAATCGTATTTTGAAGGAAAAGCAATAAAATTTCACTCCTTTTCAGAAAATCGTATTGAACCAGTTTGTGAGCATTTTGGTGCTTGTGGTGGTTGCAAATGGCAAAACATGAAGTATGAACAACAATTGTTTTACAAAAATAATGAAGTCTTCAATAACCTAAAACGCATTGGTAAAATCGATTTACCTGACTTTGAACCGATTTTAGGTTCAGAAAAACAATTGTTCTACAGAAACAAAATGGAATTTGGGTTTTCAGATACGCGTTGGCTAACCGAAAGTCAGATTCAATCGAGTGAGGAAAATTTGAGCAAGAAAAATGCTTTAGGTTTTCACGTTCCGAAAATGTGGGACAAGATTTTAGACATTGACAAATGTTGGTTGCAAGAAGATCCATCAAACTATATTAGAAATTCGATAAAAGAATTTGCTGATAAAAACGGAATGACGTTCTTCAATGCTAGAAATCACGAAGGTTTGTTACGAACACTTATGATTAGAACGGCTTCGACTGGAGAAATTATGGTTTTGATTCAATTTTTTGAAGACGATAAAGCCAATCGCGAATTGATTATGGATTTTATTCACGAGAAATTCCCACAAATTACTTCGTTGCAATATGTAATCAATAGCAAAGCTAACGACACACTTTACGACCAAGACATCAAACTATATAAAGGAAGAGATTACATTTTGGAAGAAATGGAAGGTTTGAAATTTAGTATCAACGCTAAATCATTCTATCAAACCAATTCCGACCAAGCATATGAATTATACAAAATCACAAGAGATTTCGCTGGTTTAACTGGCAACGAAGTCGTTTATGATTTATATACAGGAACTGGAACTATTGCGCAATTTGTTTCTAAAAAAGCAAAAAAAGTAATTGGCGTAGAAGCCGTTCCAGAAGCAATTGCCGATGCTAAAGAAAATGCCAAACGCAATGAAATCACCAATTGTGAGTTTTATGTTGGAGATATGAAAAACGTTTTCAACGACGATTTTATTGCAAAACACGGTAAACCAGATGTAATCATCACCGATCCACCAAGAGACGGAATGCATAAAGATGTTGTGGAAATGTTATTAAAAACTGGTGCTCCGAAAATTGTTTACGTAAGTTGTAATTCGGCTACGCAAGCAAGAGATTTGGCTTTGATGGACGAAATGTATAAAGTTACTCGTGTGCGACCTGTAGATATGTTTCCGCAAACGCATCATGTGGAAAATGTTGTACTTTTGGAATTGAGAAAATAGTGTTCAGTATTCAGTCGCAGTGTTCAGTTATTTAGTTTGAAATTAAACATATGAAAAAGATATTTTTATTATTATTTGTGTTTTCGCTTTTAGGATGTGAGAAGGATGATATTTGTGATGAAAATACGCCTACTACTCCTAGATTAATCATTGAATTTTATGATTTTAATGCATCTACTGAGACTTTAAAGAATGTAAGTAATCTTGGAATCGTTGCTCCTCCATTAACAGAAGGCTTAGGTTTTTCTGCTGTGAATAAAATTCAAGTTCCATTAAAAACTAATGCAGAAAGTACCACATTCAGTTTTATTCAAAACGGAACAGATACCGACTTAACCAATGATAATGAAGATGTTTTAGAATTTAATTACACTACAAGAGAAGTTTATGTTTCTCGTGCGTGTGGATTCAAAACATTGTTTACGCTAAAGCAAACCAATCCGATTGTTAACGCAGAGCCATTTAGTAGTCCAAGCTCTTGGATAAAAAATATCGTAATAATAAAACCAAACCTTGAAAACGAAAATGAAGTACACGTTAAAATATTCTTTTAGTCTACTATTGCTTGTAGCTTCGTTTTTGGGAAATGCTCAAGAAGTGAAAGTCAAAGACAGTATCAAACCAAAAACAGAACGTTATGGTTTGCGAGTTGGTGTTGATTTGTTCAAATTAACGCGTTCGTTTTATGAAAAAGACTATCGTGGAATTGAATTGGTTGGTGATTTCAAATTAACCAGAAAGCACTACATAGCAGCAGAAATTGGAACAGAAAACAAAACTGTAGATGACGACCGATTGAACTTTACTACCAAAGGAACTTACTTAAAAGCAGGTTTTGATTTTAATGGATATGAAAATTGGTTGGGCATGAACAACATGCTTTACGTGGGTATGCGCTACGGATTTAGTTCGTTTAGTCAAACCTTAAACTCTTACACTATTTATAATCCGAATCCTTATTTTGGACAAGCACCAGAAATACAATCAGGTGAAAAATTCAATGGACTCACAGCACAGTGGGTTGAAGTTTTGGCTGGTGCAAAAGCAGAAATGTTTAAAAATTTCTATGTTGGAATGAGTGTGCGATTAAACTATTTAGTTTCCAATAAAAAACCAGATGGATTTGATAATCTTTACATTCCAGGTTTCAATAGAACTTATGACGGAAAATTTGGCGTAGGAATAAACTACACTGTTTCTTATTTTGTTCCTATTTTTAAATCTGAGGTTAAACCTAAAGAAGGAAAAAAGAAATAGTAAAGCGAAACATCATAAAATGATAAAAAATCTATTCAATTTAAAAAAAGTAAAAATTTGGGTAATTGGTGTAATGATTTTTTATATATTATTGTCTTATGAGTTATTCTACTTCTTAAGATTTACAAAAAGTGAAACTCAGAGTCACTACCTTTACTTTTATGCTGTTTTTTCTCAACTATTTATTTATGCTTTTTTATATAAAGCATTGAGAGATATTAAAGTATATTTATTTATTTTTATTATTGGTGTTTTACACCTTTACCTATTTTTCATATTAAAAGAAAATGCATCGCTTATTGGTTTGAAAAATAATACAGTTATTAGTCTTAGAAATACAATCATTCTACTAATTATATTTAAAGTCTTACAGTTTGTTAGTTTAAAAACTCAAAATCAAGAATTAGTAAGTATCGGTAGAAATAATAAAGATGTCTATGGAACTAGAAATGTAACTAGAGTAGATTACATTTTAGAAATAATCTATATCACAGCAACTTTTATATTATTGATAAAGTAGAAAAACTATATCTAACAAACATTAATTTATCTCCTTCACTCCTTTTACAAAAATAACTTTCATAAACAATTTTTCACCGTCTTTAGTTTTAACAGCTTGAAATTTTGGCGCAAGTATTGTTGCTATAACAAAAGCAACAATCAAAATCCAAATTCCTTTCAAATCTGTAAACGCTTGGATAGCCACTTGCAACGGCAAAAAGAAAGCCGCAAAACTTAACATGTTGTAAATAAATGATTTTGTTGATTTACTCATTTGTCTGTAGTGAAATTATATATTGTACTTTTATAAAACTGCTATTCGCCTTCTGCTATCTGAAACTTTGTTCGTTTACTTCCTTCATACATTTCGTATTTTACCAATCGCGCTTCTAAACTTCCATTAAAAAGTTTAATTTTTCTCGAAGGTTTTAGTCCAACATGTTTCAATGCTTCTAAGTTTGCCGTAATAAACCAAGCTTGAGTTCCTGGATAATTTTGTTTCATGGTATCACCCATTTCTCTGTAAAAACGTTCTAAATCAATATCCAAACGTTCTCCATAAGGTGGATTGAAAACCATTTGCAACGGACCAGAAGTTTCTTTTTTAGTGTCAAAGAAATTTTGTTGTTCTACTTTAATATAATCGTCAAGGTTGGCATTTTTTATATTATCAATAGCTTTATTGACAGCACTTGGGGCTTTATCGTATCCTTTTATAGTGTAATGAAATTCACGAGTTCGTTTCATTAATGCATCAATAATTTGATCAAACAAATCGTTATCCCAATCGTTCCATTTTTCGAAAGCAAATTCTTTTCTATTGATGTTGGCTGGAATATTACAGGCAATCATTCCGGCTTCAATAAGAATTGTTCCCGAACCACACATTGGGTCTAGAAAGTCAGTTTTTCCTTCCCAACCTGCTAACAATAACATTCCTGAGGCAAGAACTTCGTTTATTGGAGCAATGTTAGTTGCTGTTCTATAACCTCTTTGATGCAAAGAATTTCCAGAAGTATCCAAAGCCACCGAAACTTGGTCTTTATCGATGTGGATATTGATTCTTAAATCTGGATAATCTTTATCAATACTTGGACGCACTCCTGTTTTTTCACGAAATTGATCTACAATAGCATCTTTAGCTTTTTGCGATACAAATTGTGAATGTTTGAAAAAATCAGAGTGAATGGTAGTATCAATTACAAAAGTTTGATTTGAGTTTAAATACTTACTCCAATCAATTCCTTGTATTCCTTTGTAAAGTAACGCATCGGTTTTTGCTCTGAAATAATAAATTGGTTTTAAGATTTTTAAAGCAGTTCTCAATGACAAATTGGCTTTATACATAAAACCTTTATCGCCTTTAAAACCTACCATTCGTGTCCCTATTTCAACATCTTGTGCACCTAAAACGCGTAATTCTTGAGCTAATATTTCTTCAAAACCAAAGAAGGTTTTGGCAATCATTTTAAAATTTTCCATTTTCAATATCAAAATTCAATTGCAACTTCAAAATTCAATTGCAATTTCAATAATTAACTAAATTCCAAACTTGGAATAACTTCTGCAAAAATACACTAAATTTGCACGCTAGGAATTCATTTGAAAAGATAAATGTCAGAAAATACAAATTTGAAAACCAATAACTGGTTCGCCTCTTGGTTTGATACACCTTATTACCACATTCTTTATAAAGATAGAAATTACCGTGAAGCACAGATTTTCATGGACAATTTGACGCATTATTTAAACTTACCTGAAAAGGCAAAAGTATTAGACTTAGCTTGCGGAAAAGGTCGTCATTCTATTTACTTGAATCAATTAGGATTTGATGTAATTGGCGCCGATTTATCTGAAAACAGTATAGCTGAAGCTACTAAAAATGCGAATGCAACTTTACATTTTGAAGTGCATGACATGCGAGAAAAATTTGAAGATAAATTTGATGCTATCTTTAATCTTTTTACAAGTTTTGGTTATTTTGAAAATGATAATGATGATTTAAAAACATTAGTTGCAATAAAAGAAAGTCTGACAGATTACGGATTTGCTGTAATTGATTTCATGAATGTGCATCAAGTTATTCCGAATTTAGTTCCTGATGAAGTTAAAACTGTTGATGGAATTGATTTTCATATTAAAAGATATGTTGCCGATAATCATATCATCAAAGAAATTGATTTTGAAGACAACAATGAAAAATTTCATTTTACAGAAAAAGTAAAAGCATTGACGTTAGAGGATTTTCAAAATATGATGAACGATGCTGGAATTTATTTATTGGACACTTTTGGTGACTACAAGTTGAAGAAATTCCATAAAAATACTAGCGAACGATTAATTATGATATTCAAATAATGAATTACTTATTACCATTATTATCGGTTTTAATTGGTTTTTTTATAGCGATAGCATTAAAACCTAGAGCCAAAAAGAATTTAAAATTACTATTAGCTTTTAGTGGTTCTTTTTTGCTTTCACTTACAGTAATTCACTTGCTTCCAGAAGTATACGAATCCCATAATCACAATGTTGGGATTTTTATAATGATTGGTATTTTGTTTCAAATTATATTAGAATTTTTTTCAAAAGGTGCCGAACATGGTCACGTTCACGGACATGATAAAATGGCTCAAATGCCTTGGCTATTATTTATTAGTTTATGCATTCATGCGCTTTTAGAAGGTTTTCCTGTTGGTCATCATCACGAATTGGCGCTGGGAATTGCTATTCATCACCTTCCAATTGCCATCATCTTAACTACTTTTTTCTTGAATGCTGAGTTAAATAAAACTGCTTTGTTCCTTTTTATGTTAACCTTTGCCATAATGACACCGCTTGGGACTTTTATTTCTGATATTTTTCCAGCTTTAAATCAATACTATAATGAGATTACGGCAATTGTAATTGGAATTTTATTCCACATCTCTTCAACAATTATTTTTGAAAGTAGCGAAGGACATAAATTCAATATTGCAAAAATCTCGATGATAATTTTAGGAGTTGTATTGGCATATTTTATGTAATTCCGAAGTTTTATTTTATATTTGAAGAACAAAAAATAAATAAAATTATTATGGGATTATTTTCTGCCCTTTTAGGTAATGCAGGCACTGTAAATCAAGAGACTTTGCAAAATGATTACGGAAAACTTTTAATTGAAGGTGAAGTAATTGAATTGGGATTTAAACTAATAAGAGATACTTTTATTTTCACCAATAAGCGCTTGATTTTAATTGAAAAACAAGGAATTACTGGAAGTAAAATCGAATACAAATCAATCATTTACAAAAGTATTTCTAGATTTAGTATAGAAACAGCAGGTACTTTTGACCTTGAGGCCGAACTTAAAATTTGGGTTTCCAGTGAAGTTAATCCGAGCATAATAAAGCAGTTTAACAAATCTGTAAATGTTTATGATGTTCAAAGTGTTTTAGCACATCACGTTTTAAAATAGTATTATGAACTTCACTAAAACTACTGAGCAATCTTCCAAATACGAGCATTTAGAAAAAATGTCTGTTTCCGAATTATTGACAAACATCAATAATGAAGATAAAACCGTTCCATTTGCAGTTGAAAAAGCTTTGCCTCAAATTGAGTCGTTAGTTTCAAAAGTGGTTGAAAAAATGAAACTTGGTGGACGCCTTTTTTATATTGGAGCTGGAACTTCTGGAAGATTAGGAATCGTTGATGCTTCAGAGTGTCCTCCAACATTTGGTGTTCCATTTGATTTGGTTAACGGAATTATTGCAGGTGGAGATAAAGCTATTAGAAAAGCAGTTGAAAATGCCGAAGACAATATAACACAAGCTTGGATAGACTTACAAGAACAAAACATTTCAGAAAACGATGTTGTCATTGGAATTGCTGCGTCAGGAACAACTCCATATGTAATTGAAGGTTTGAAAAAATGCAATGAAAATAACATAATCACAGGTTGTGTCACTTGCAATGAGGGAAGTCCTTTGGCTCTAACAGCAAATTTCCCAATAGTCGTTGTCGTTGGACCAGAATTTGTAACTGGAAGTTCAAGAATGAAAGCAGGAACAGCTCAGAAATTAGTATTAAACATGATTTCAACTGCAACCATGATTCAATTGGGAAAAGTGAAAGGCAACAAAATGGTAGATATGCAATTGAGTAATGATAAATTGGTGGATAGAGGCGTAAAAATGATTATGAGCGAAATTCCAGTTGATTATGAAAAAGCTAGTCAGTTGTTGAAAGAATTTGGTAGCGTTAGAAAAGCCGTCGAAAATTGGAAATAAAAACTTTAAAAATAAAAATATGAAAAAAATACTTTTAACATTCGCATTATTACTTTCTGTTCTTTCCTTCTCTCAAGAAATCTCTTTAGAAAGAGGTAAATATTATGTAAACGGAAGTCAGATTTCTACAAGAGAAACCAAACAATTATTAGCTTCTAATGCTGAAGCTTTGAGCAAATTCAAATCAGGACTTGGTAAAGAATCTGCTGGTGGTTTCCTAATTGGATTTGGTGGTGCTTTGGTTATTACCGATTTGGTAGTAGGTTTGGTTTCAGATGTAAAATATCCAACTGCAGCAACTTATATTGGAGCTGGAGCCTTAATTGTTGCAATTCCTGTTTTATCTGGAAAGAATAAAAAAATTAAAGAAGGAATTGATTTGTATAATAGCGGTTTGAAAAATCTGGGAGAAACAAATTCAAATTTTGAAGTCAATTTAATCGGAAACCAAAGAGGTTACGGCATCCAAATTCGTTTTTAATATGGCAACTAACAAAGAACTTTTGGCTAAAGGTGTAAAGTATTTATTTGGTGCATTGCCGATGATGTTTATTGGACCAAGTTTAATGTATAATGCTTTTATGAACAAGCATACCAATTGGCATTATTTAATTTTAGTAATTGGTTGTGCTGTTTGTATAACATCGGTTTTTTTAGCTTTCAGAGGAATAAAAACTATGACTGATGCACTTTTTAATGATAAACAATAGTAAATTTTATGAAAAAAATAATGCTCTTCTTTTTTACAATAACACTTTTAAGTTGCCAAAACAAATTAGAGTGTAATCCAAAAGAGTTTAAAACTGGTAAATTTGAATTCGTTCAAGAAGTTAATGGCAAAAAAGAAATTACAACATTTGAACGAACAGATAAATTACAAATTGAAACCTACAACGGAAGAACTGATACGGCTTCGGTTCGTTGGGTAAATGACTATGAATTTGTTCTTCAAAAATTGCATCCTAGAAATATGGCTGAAAAAAAAGCAATTTCCATGCGATTCATTTCTACAAAAGGAAAAACCTATACCTTTGAATATTCTTTTGTTGGAGAATCAAAAAAACAAATGGGAACTGTAACAAAAATCGATTAATTCCGTAAAACCACTTTAACAATAACTTTTTTAAACTAACCAATGGAAGTATTATTTACCACAGATGCACTAATTGCACTTTTAACATTAACCTTTTTAGAAATTATTCTTGGTATAGATAACATTGTTTTCTTATCTATCGTATCGGGAAAACTTCGTGAAGAAGACCAACCAAAAGCTAGAAGAATTGGACTATTGTTAGCTATGGTTTTTCGTATCATTTTACTTTTCGGAATCACTTGGGTTATGGGATTAAAAAAATCTTTTTATGATTTCGACTTCGGATTTTTCTCAGGTGGAATTTCAGGACAAAGTTTAATCATCTTTGGTGGAGGTTTGTTTTTGTTATACAAATCGGTATCCGAAATTCACCACAAATTAGAAGGTGAAGAAGAATCAACCAACGGAAAAGCAAGCAATAGTTTATCCGCTGCTATTTTACAAATCGCTTTATTAAATATCGTTTTCTCATTTGATAGTATCTTAACAGCTATTGGTTTAGTAAGTTCTGCCGAACCACCAAAAGGTTTTGGACCTGCTGGAGCAATAGAAATCATGATTCTTGCTATTATAATTTCCATTGTTGTAATGCTTGCCTTTGCAGGACCAGTTTCAAAATTCGTAAACGAACATCCAACGATACAAATTCTTGGGCTTTCTTTCTTAATTCTAATTGGAGTAATGCTTCTAGCTGAA
>LNFM01000411.1_pt1 | contig 136832 bp, 122 predicted proteins | sample 596031 | NCBI WGS metagenome assembly LNFM01 (sample SAMN04254537, study PRJNA301005) | activated carbon metagenome | isolation source: dual media filters at the Ann Arbor, Michigan drinking water treatment plant | place: USA: Ann Arbor
GCGAGCACTCGCGCACTGCAAATAAAACCTCGCGGTTCTATCCGCAATCAACAAGTACCCACACCTATCGATTGTCCAAACTGTTAAAGAGCGCTGCCCCGCCTCTTCTTGCAGTACTTCACTGCTTGAAGTGCGTGAACCAGAAAACGAATTCTGACATTCGGAGACCCAACCGTCAAGACCCTAGAACGAATCTCCCGGGATTTCCGGAGACTCCAATTCTTGAGGGGATGGGGTCATGAAGATACGGATTAGGTATTCGCCGGAAGTGAGCGAGCGGGCCGTTCGGCTGGTGCTGGAGCGTCAGGTCGAACACGACTCGCAGTGCCCCCCCCCTTTTTTGAATGCGGTGCAATCATAAGTTGGGAGAATCGCCCCCACAGACCTGCCAGGAGTCCATGAAGAAAGCCAATTCATCGACAAGCATCGTGGCCAGACCTTGCGTGGGCGGTCGACTTGGAAGTTCGAGCGGTGCACGCGTCGGATCTGCCCGACGAGCTCGGCGTCCCGACGGCGCCGGTGTGCCACCGGTCGTCGCCCGTCCTTGCGCTTTGTGTTCGTAGCAGACCGATGGGGCGATCGGCAAAATCTCGGAGATCGACCCTACCCCGTACTGACCAAGATGCTCGTCGATGAACGAAATCATCACATCGGTCGGCGGTCGAGCTGCGCCTGAACAAACTACGCCGAGGCCTTGCGCCGGGTCTCGGCGGTACACCCGATCTTCGCCGCAATCGAGCCGATGGCCGCACACTACGAGCCGTGTTCGTCCTGATATTCGAGCACCACCCGAACGGCCCGCTTGCGCACTTCCGGCGAGTACCTAGTCTGTGTCTTCATGACTCCATCCCTCAAGAATTGGAGTCTCCGGAAATCCTCAGGCGATTCACCACGGAGGTCCGGCGCAGATCGGACGGGCGATGCGAACAAAGTCCAAGGACAAAAAAAACCGGCGCACTTGCGTGCGCCGGTTTTTTCATTTTTTGGTTGCGGGGGCAGGATTTGAACCTACGACCTTCGGGTTATGAGCCCGACGAGCTGCCAGACTGCTCCACCCCGCGTCTGAGAACCTCGACTATACGTCAGGCGACCCAGCCCGTCAAGCCAACACATCGCTCATGGCTTCGTTCGCAATCGTGCGCAGAACAAACTCGATAGACTCGTTTCCGGGAACAACACGCATCGCACAGGTCAACGCCTCAAGCGCAGTCGTCAATCGAACCACCAAGGGGTCATGTACTCGCGTTCGATGCAACCTTCAGGTGGCGTTCTTTCTTAGCAGACGCCTCGCCATGCCTGCGAACGCGCTTGCTTTGCGCTCCTGCGCTACCGTCGTCAGGGTCGTCGCGGGAATCCCAACGACCTACCCGCCGACTACCGCCCGCGGGACTGGCAAGCACTCCTTGCCACATCGCTTCGGCGAAGTCCCAGCACGCCTCCTAGCTCGCCATCGCCTTCTGCTTACGTCGCAGGACGACAAAGTCCTGATACGCAATTGACCGACCCTCGATCAAAAAAACGAACCTCGGAACGACTCCGCGGCAAAATCACCGGGACCTCCGACAGAACGACGTCGCTCTCCCCGAGATCTCGCAATCGTGAGCTAGAAGTTCGCAGCCGGAACCGCTCGACGCTCGCGAGGATGTCGTCGGTGGTCTTCGACCAGACGAAGGGCTTCGGATCGTCAGTGTTGACCTTGATGTAGTGCCTGATGGCCTGCTCGAGTTGGCGTGTGGAGCGGTGCGTTCCGCGGCGGATGTACTTATGCGTCAGCGTGACGGACCAGCGTTCGACCTGATTGCGCCACGATGTGGAGGTCGGTGTGAAATGCACATGGAATCGCGGATGCCTGACCAACCGGTTCTTGATGGCGGTGGTCTTCGGGGTGCCGTAGTTGTCCATCACGAGGTGGATATCCAGTATCCGGCGGTACGTTGGCCTCGATGGTTCGCAGAAACTGAAGGAACTCGCCGCTGCGATGCCGGCGATGCAGATCCCGATGACCGATCCGGTGGCGATGTCCAGGGCCGCGAACAGCGTGGTGGTCCCGTGGCGCTCGTATAGCCATGGGCGCGTCGCTCGGGGATGCCCGGAGCCAGCGGCAGCACAAGCTGCGTCCGATCGAGTGCCTGGATCTGACTCTTCTCGTCCACGCACAGCACCATGGCCTTCAGCGGCGGATCCATGTACAGCCCGACGATGTTGCGCACCTTATCGACGAACATCGGATCGCTGGAGAGCTTGAACGTCTCCTGCCGATGCAGCTGCAAGCCGAAGGCTCGCCGGATGCGCGAAACGGCGGTCTGCTACAACCCGCTTTCGCGCGCCGCCTCGTCGTGTGCCTGCGGTACACGACGGACTCTCCCGGGCAACAATGGTGCGACGAACTTCTAACTCAGTACGCTAGCGATGCGTGCGGCCACGGGCAGCGAACTACCAACGGCCGCAGACAACATTGGCAACACGTTCTTCGCAAGCAGCTAAATCAGTCGAGATCATCCATCCACCGGAAAACAGGCTCCCACTGGCGAATCTCGCGCGCTGCAATGTACTCGGGGGCATCGAAGACACTCTGACCGGCAAAAGCCGCGTTCGGATACATCTGGGTATCCCGGAGATACGTGATCACAGGCAGTTCGAACTGCGTCAAGAAAGCTTCCAGCGTGGCCGCGGCGCGGGTGCGCGGATCCACGCGCATTCCAACGATCCCAATGGAACGACGCTTCCTTCCCAGAGTACCCATCAGCGACGAAAGAAACTCACCAGTCGCCGCCATATCGAACAGCGAGGGCTGAACCGGAACCAACACCCCCGCGGCGAGCTTCACGGCATGCGCTAGATTCTTCCCGTGAAGACCTGCAGGTGAGTCGACCACCATCCATCCGTCGCTGCCCTCGCGCCCCCCGGTCCCGCGCCCGTCTCCACCCACGCTCGAAATGCCTGGCAACGAACTCGAACGCAGCCCGAGCCACTGAAGGGCCGACCGTTGCCGATCGAGATCACACAGCGCCACTTTGGCACCGCGGGAGGCCAAGCCTGCCGCCAAATTCACGGCAAACGTCGTCTTCCCTGCCCCACCTTTCGGGTTCGCAACAAGAATGGATCGCATGACTTACCGTTCCTCTCGGCCGCCTTGAATCGCGTCAGTTTTCCAGCGAAGCATCGCCAGGAACGGCGTCCTCGTCGCTCACGGCAACAACCTCATCATCTGCTTCACTGCTCACCCCGGGTGACCGCGATACAAGTTCCGGCTGAATCCGGTCGAGCAGATTTCCCATCTCTTCCAGCGGAGGCAATTCGTCCAACGCCCGGAGAGAGAGATCGTCGAGAAACTGCCGAGTCGTACCATAGAGCACTGGTCGGCCGGGGACCTCCCGGTGTCCAAGACTCTCCACCCACCCCCGACCTTCCAAGGCTTTGAGTACCGTGCTCGCCACGGACACCCCGCGGATGTCCTCTATGTCACCCCGGGTGACTGGCTGGCGGTAGGCAATGATGGCAAGTGTCTCCATGACCGCGCGGGAGTACTTGGGCGGGCGCTGTGGATTCAATCGGTCGACAACATGCTGGTACTGGGGACGAGTCTGAAACCGCCACCCGCTCGCGACCGAAACCAGCTCGACCCCTCTACCATCCCAATCTGAACGCAGATCATCGAGCAGACGACGCACGGTGTCAGCATCCAAATCCTCGTCGAACAACCGCTTCAGCTGCACCAACGAAAGCGGCTCCTGACTCGCCAGTAGCGCCGTCTCCAGGATCAGTTTCGCCTGCTTCGGATCAATCGAAAGAGCTTCCATCCTTGACGCTCACGTAGATTGGGGCAAAGGCCGCCTGCTGAGTGATGGAAACCAGGTACTCCTTGCCCAGTTCCAAAACCGCCAGCAAGGTCACGACCAGCTCGGGGACCCCTCGGTCAGGGTCGAACAGCTCCGTGAACTCCGCGTAGCTTCGCTCTTTCAGAGTCCGGAGAATCCGTGACATATGTTCTCTCACCGAGAGCTGCTCGCGCGTCACCTTGTGGTGGCGGGTCATTCGCGCGCGCGCGAGCAGTCCGAGCCACGCCTGCCTGAGATCCTCAGGGTTCACGTCGGGAACTCGGAGGAACTGACCGGGTTCGGTTGCAACCAGCACCGTAGAGAAGTCACGCCCCGGTTGCGGAAGGCGATCCAAACGCTCAGCCGCAAGCTTCATCTGCTCGTACTCCAGCAGGCGCCTGACCAGTTCCGCTCGGGGATCTTCGGGCTCACTCTCGTCAGTCGCTGCATCAGGCTTGGGTAGCAGCATTCTGGACTTGATCTCGATCAGCACTGCGGCCATCAGCAGATACTCGGCCGCCAACTCCAGGTACCTGTGCCGCATGCCTTCGACGTAGACCAGGTACTGACGGGTCAGCTCCGCCATCGGGATGTCAAGGACGTCCAGATTGTGCCGACGAATCAGGTAGAGAAGCAGATCCAGCGGCCCTTCGAACGACTCCAGGATGATCTCGAGCGCCTCGGGTGGGATGTAGAGATCCGTCGGAACCTCGTGCACGGGGCGCCCATACACATGCGCCACCGCCGAAGCATCCCGCTCGACCTCAGCCGCCACTCCGCCATCGATGAGCGTCAGTTCCACCACGCAGTTCAGTTCCTGATTGTGAAAGGCGAGACGCCGTCCCCAGCGCAGGGCCCCGAAGGGACACCGACGGCGCGAAGAGCTTGATTATCTTGTAAATGCCAAGGCGGCGCCATCACGCTCGATCAGGTCAATGACAGCCGTGCGCCCCGTTAAGGTTTTCGTGGAGACGGCCGTTAGTTCGCACGACGCAGAGAAACCGCGGGTCTCCATCGAGACGCCGGCATATCTGACCACCGCCACTGGACGGCCGGGAACCGCGCCCGCCATCCGCCTGGAGAAGACCGCGATGTCCGAACTGATGAAGACCATCGACGCCCGCACGAAACTGGCGGGCACCAACAAGCTGGAGATTCTTCTGTTCTCCCTGGGAACAGACACGCGGACCGGGCGACGAGAAACCTACGGCATCAACGTGTTCAAGGTTCGCGAGGTGATGCGATCCCCCGAGGTCACCCGCGCCCCGGAGATGCCGTCATCCGTCGAAGGAATGGTCAGCCTTAGAGGCAACCTGGTGCCAGTCGTCGACCTCGCCAAGTACGCTGGGATTCCGGTCGAGGTTCCACCCCAGATCATGATCGTCACAGAGTACAACGGGCACACGCAGGGTTTCCTGGTCGAGGCTGTCGACACGATCCTCCGACTCGACTGGTCCGCGATGAAGGTTCCTCCAGAGATGCTCGTGTCGAAGCTGGGCGGACTCGTCACCGCTGTGACGGAGCTTCAGGATCAGAGGCTGGTGATGATGCTGGACGTCGAGAAGATCCTCGCCGAAACGAGCCGTCAGGATGACGACCATCTGTTCCTGAACATCAAGCATGTGGACGAAGGCACCACTGGCGCTGTGCTCTTCGCCGACGACTCCCCCGTCGCACGCAAGCAGATCACCCGGACCCTCGACGCGATGGGCGTCAAGTACTACTGCGCGCTGAATGGCAATCACGCCTGGCTCGAACTGGACCGGATCGCGGCTGCAGCAGCAACGGCGAAGCGACCGATCACCGACTACGTGTCCGTCGTGCTGACCGACGTCGAGATGCCGGAAATGGACGGCTACATGCTGACCAAGCACATCAAGAGCGACCCTCGGACCGCCAAGCTGCCCGTGATCATGCACTCGTCGCTTTCGGGCATGCAGAACCAACAGCTGGGCCGCTCGGTCGGCGTCGACGAGTACGTCTCCAAGTTCGAACCGATGAAGCTGGCGGAAGCCCTGACCCGCCGCATGACCGGCGCCACCGCCTGAACCCGACCCAACACATGCCCATGGAAACGTCCCTCAGCCAGAACCTGCTCGATGCCGTCGATGCCAGGACCAAACTCGCCGGCTCCAACAAGATGGAGATCCTGCTGTTCTCCCTCGGAACCCGCGAGGTATTCGGGATCAATGTGTTCAAGGTTCGCGAGGTCACGCGAACTCCACCCATCACCCGGACGCCGAACATGCCCTCGGGCGTGGAGGGCGTGATCTCGCTGCGCGGAAACATCATCCCCGTGATCAGCCTTGCGAAGTTCGTGAACATCGCCGGTGCCGGCGACGCGAGCTGCGAAACGATGATGGTCACGGAGTACAGCCGACGCACTCAGGGCTTCCTGGTCCATGACGTCGACCGGATCGTTCGTGTCGACTGGGACCGTGTCAAGGCGCCGGAGTCGGTGCTCTCGGGACAGGAAAGTCTGATTACGGCCATCACCGAACTGCCCGACGGCAAGCTCGTCTCGATCCTCGATGTGGAGCAGATCCTCGTCAGCGCGTTCGGGGAAGAGGCCGTGCCGGAACTCGAGGTGCTGCAGAGCGAGCAGGAACACACGGTCTTCTTCGTCGACGACTCGATGGTCGCGCGGAAGGAGATTTCCCAGGTCCTGGATCGCCTGGGCGTGCGCTACCACCAGGCCAACAACGGCCTCGAGGGCTGGGAGCGCCTGCGAGGACTCGCGAGCCGCGCACAGGCGGAAGGCCGGGACCTCTCCGAGAGCCTCAGCCTCATTCTCCTCGATGCGGAGATGCCCGAAATGGACGGCTACGTGCTCACGCGAAACCTGAAGAGCGACAGTCGCTTCGATCGCATCCCGGTGGTGATGCATTCGTCCCTCTCTTCCGAAGCGAACCGGGCGATGGGAAAGAGCGTCGGCGTCGATGCCTACGTCGCCAAGTTCGATCCGGTCGTTCTCGCCGACACGCTGCGCCCCTTGCTGCAACGTTAGGAAGCAACCCGCCACCACGGGTAGTCACACATTTGCGCCGTATTGGAGACGTTTCAGATGAGTCAAAACATGAAGTTCCTGGTCGTCGATGACTTCTCGACGATGCGCCGGATCATCAGGAATCTGCTGAAGGAACTCGGCTTCACCAACGTGGACGAGGCCGAGGACGGCGTGGCTGCCCTCGCGAAGCTGAAAGGTGGCGGGTTCGAGTTCGTCGTGTCCGACTGGAACATGCCGAACATGACCGGCATCGAACTGCTCCGCGCGATCCGTGCCGACGCCGACCTGAAGCATCTTCCCGTGCTGATGGTCACGGCGGAAGCCAAGAAGGAGAACATCATCGAAGCCGCGCAAGCCGGTGCCAGCGGCTACGTGGTGAAGCCGTTCACAGCGGCGACTCTCGACGAGAAACTCGGCAAGATTCTGCAGAAGCACGGAGTGCCGCAATGAGCACGGGAAATCACGATTCGGACGAACTCGAAGCCCTCTTCGACAGCATCGTTGCCGAGACGACAGTCAAGGAAACCGCGCCCGCTGCCGCACCCGCCCAAGCGGCAGTGCCAGCTGTTGCAGCCGCGCAGGCAACGACGGAACCTCCTGCCACTACCGCCGGAAACGATGCCGCCAACGAGATGATCTCTCGTATCGGTCATCTGACGCGCTCCCTGCACGACAGCCTCCGCGAACTCGGCTACGACCGCATGATCGCCGAAGCCGCCGACGCGATTCCGGACGCGCAGGACAGGCTCCGATACGTCGCCGACATGACGGAGAAGGCAGCCAGCCGGACGCTCGCGGCGACCGAGGCAGCGCAGCCCCTCCAGGAACAGTTGAGCGCGGAGGCGACAGCGCTCTCTGCCGACTGGGAGAAGTTGTACGGCAACGAGCTTTCGGTCGACGACTTCAAGGCACTTGCAGGCCGCACCCGCGACTACCTCCGCGCAGTGCCTGACCGTACCCGCGAGACGAACGCACAGTTGCTCGAAATCATGATGGCCCAGGACTTTCAGGATCTCACCGGGCAGGTCATCAAGAAGATGATGGAGATGACCCACAAGGTCGAGCAGCAACTGCTGGATCTTCTGCTCGAACACATCCCGTCCGAGCGTCGCGCCCAATTGCCTGCCGGGGGCCTCGCGGGTCCGGTCATCCCTGGAAAAGTCGCCGCCGATGCCGTGACCGATCAGAGTGGCGTCGACGAGCTACTCGAAAGCCTGGGCTTCTAGAAGCCTCCCTCCGGACGACACGCGCCATGAGCGATTTCGCAGGAATGGAAGAACTTCTGCAGGACTTCCTGACAGAGGCAAACGAACTCCTGTCCGATGTGGACAACAAGCTGGTCGAACTGGAAAAGCATCCCGACGATGCCAAACTCCTGAACGACATCTTCCGGGGGTTTCACACGATCAAGGGCGGTGCCGGGTTCCTCAACGTGGAGGAACTCGTCAAGCTCTGCCACCTCACGGAGAACCTGTTCGACCGACTCCGCAATCACGAGATACCCCTGAACGCGGAGCTGATGGATGTCATCCTGTCCGCGACCATGGGTGTGCGGGACATGTTCGGCCACCTCGAGCGCCGCGCCCTGCCCCATCCGGCTGACCCCGCATTGCTGGCTGCGCTCAAGGAAGGCGTCGAGGGCAATCTTGGCAAGGCGCCACCGGAGGCGGAATCAGCCCCCGAGCCGACGGCCGCCCCCGCCGTGTCCGTAGGCGAGACGCGGATCGCGCAGCCCGGCGACGAACCAGACTGGCAAAGGCTCTACGACGGACTGCTCGATCGCGCCCCCGCCGAAGCGGCGGTCGTGGCACCGCCGCCTGTGCACGAGGTCCAGACCCGCGGGCCGGGACGCCGCGCATCGGATCAGCCCGAGGGCGAACCTGCGCGGGCCGGTCGCCGGGACAACGACAAGGTCGTCGTCGCCCAGGAAACCACGATCCGCATCGACACCAACCGACTCGACCAGGTGCTCAACCTGTCGGGCGAGATCGGCCTCGCGAAGAACCGCCTCAACTGTCTCAGAACGGACATCCTCGCCGGCAAGACCGATGGAGAGACGCTGCGCGCGCTCGACGAGGCTGTCAGTCACCTCGACCTCCTGGTGGGCGATCTGCAGAACGCGGTGATGAAGACCCGCATGCAGCCCATCGGCCGCCTGTTCCAGAAGTATCCGCGGGTCGCGCGCGACATGGCGCGGCAACTGGGCAAGAACGTCGAACTCGTGCTGGATGGCGAGGAGACCGAGCTCGACAAGACGATGATCGAGGAGCTTGGCGACCCGCTCATCCACCTCGTTCGCAACGCGGTGGACCACGGCCTCGAGTCTCCCGAGGAACGCCGGGCCGCAGGCAAGCCCGAGACGGCCACCGTGAAGCTCTCGGCCCAGCAGCTGGGCGATCACATCGTGCTGTCCATCAGCGACGACGGGCGCGGCATGCGGCCCGACGTGCTGAAGCAGAAGGCGCTGGAGAAGGGCCTGATCGACTCCGACACCGCAGCCAACATGGACGACAAGCACGCGCTGCATCTCGTCTTCATGCCGGGCTTCTCCACGAAGGATCAGGTCAGCAGCTTCTCCGGCCGCGGCGTCGGCATGGACGTGGTCAAGACCAACATCCAGAAGCTGAACGGTCGCATCGAGATCAAGTCGATCGTCGGCCAGGGCACCACGTTCTCGATCTCCCTTCCTCTGACCCTCGCGATACTTCCCGTGCTGGTCGTGCGGATCGGAACGCAGCCTTTCGCCGTGCCGCTGTCCCTCGTGCGCGAGATCATCACGATCCGTCCGGACGAAGTGCAGGAGGTCTCCGGGCGTGCCACGTTGCTGGTGCGGGACGAGGCACTGCAGATCCGCTCCCTCGCAGGTCTGCTGGGTTGGCAGCAGGAGCGCCCGCCTGCCTACGGCGTACTGATGCAGACCACCATCAACAGCTTCATCCTCGCCGTGGACGGCTTCGTGGGCCGGGACGACGTGGTCATCAAGCCGCTGGAGGACATCAAGCCCAAGGGCGTGGCGGGTGCGACGCTTTCCGGCGATGGGTCCGTCGTCCTGGTGCTCGACATGGAACAGTTGCTCGCCGACCCGCCCATCGAGAAGCGAAACGACCTCTTCGACATGGCGGCGTGATCGCTGCCACGCCGGCCCGATGGCCGGCGCCCTGACCACCGATGAACTCCGAAGCCCTGCTCCTGCGCAGTCCCCTGCTGGCCCGCGACAGTGCATTCCGCGGCTACCGCTTCCGCTCCTCGAAGCACGGCGCGACCCAGCCGTTCCAGCAGCTCATCGCCGCCATCGCTGCGGGCCGACGCGCTCACGGCCTCTGCATGATCGACGATCCCGGCCCCGGCATGGACGATCTCCTGCCGGACATCCCGGAGGGCGTCATCCTGTCGGTCAAACCCGAACGCGCCGACACCATCCCGGGCATGAGGGCCAGGAAGCAGATCCCTTGCGCGCACATCGACGAAAGTGACGCCGCGCTGCCAGAGGCGTTCGCAGACACCGAGTACGTGTGGTGGGAATGCAGGCCCCACACGAATCTCCAGGCTCTCGCGAAGCGATCGCAGCGGTTGTCCGGCAAGAGAATCGCCGGCGGCATCACCGGACGGGAGCAACTGGCCGACGCACGCGAACTCGGCGTCGGATTCTTCGAGGGCGACTGGTACGAGCGTATCCAGGGCAACAGCAAGAGCGTGGCGCCGTCGCAGGCGACCGTGATCGAACTGATCGACCTCGTGCGGACCGAGGCTCCGATCGGGCGGATCGAACCGCTCCTCAAACGCGACGCAACGCTTTCGTTCCGTCTTCTCCGCTACATCAACTCGGCCGGTTTCGGCCTGTCGTGCGAGATCCAGTCGTTCAAGCACGCCGTGTCCATTCTCGGCTACCAGAACCTCACGCGATGGCTCTCGCTCCTCCTTGCCACTGCGGGCGCCACACCGGCGGCACCGGTGCTGATGCGCGAGGCCGCGACCCGCGGCCGGTTGATGGAGTTGCTGGGCGAGGCTTGCGTCTCGGCCGATGAGCGCGACAACCTGTTCATCGTGGGTGTCTTCTCGATGCTGCCGTCCATACTGCAGGTCCCGATGCCGGCACTGATGGAACAGCTCCACCTCGCCGAGACGATCACCGATGCCCTGCTCACGCGCGGCGGACTGTTCGGACCCATTCTGACCGTCGCGGAAGGCGTCGAGGGCGATGCATCCCCGTCGCTCCACCACACCGTCACTGACCTGCAGCTCTCCACGGCCCAGGTCAACCGCTTCCACCTGGAAGCGATCGCCTGGGCCGAGCAGATCACGGCGTAATCGCCCCCTTCGAGAACTCGAAGACGCCGTTGCGGCAGTCCACGCGAATCGTGTCCTTCGGGCCGAATGCGCTCTCGAGGATCTGCTTCGCGAGCGGGTTCTCGATGTGCGACTGGATGGACCGCTTCAGCGGACGCGCCCCGTACACCGGATCGAATCCCGACAGCGCAAGCTCTGCGAGCGCGGCCTCGGAAACATCGAGCTTCATCTCCAGGTGCGCCAGACGCTTCTCCAGATGCCGGAGCTGGATGTTGGCGATCGACTGGATGTGCCGCTCGTCGAGCGAGTGGAAGACGACGACCTCGTCGATCCGGTTGATGAACTCCGGCCGGAACTGCGTCTTCACCTCGGCCATCACCGCGAGCTTCACCACGCCGTAGTCGCTGCCCGTCATCTGCTGGATCATCTGCGAACCCAGGTTCGACGTCATCACCACCACGGTGTTGCGGAAGTCCACGGTGCGCCCTTGCCCATCCGTCAGCCGCCCATCGTCCAGCACCTGCAGCAGGACGTTGAAGACGTCCGGATGCGCCTTCTCCACCTCGTCCAGCAGGATCACCGCATACGGCTTGCGACGCACGGCCTCGGTGAGGTACCCGCCCTCCTCGTACCCGACGTATCCGGGCGGCGCGCCGATCAGTCGCGCAACGGAGTGCTTCTCCATGAACTCGCTCATGTCGATGCGGATGAGGTGCTCGTTGGAATCGAACAGGAACTCCGCGAGCGCCTTGCACAGCTCCGTCTTGCCGACACCCGTCGGTCCGAGGAAGAGGAACGAGCCGTACGGACGGTTCGGATCGGAGAGCCCCGCGCGGGACCGGCGGATCGCATCCGACACGAGCCGCACCGCCTCGTCCTGACCGACCACGCGCTCGTGCAGCTTCGCCTCCATCGCGAGCAGCTTGTCGCGTTCTCCCTGCATCATCTTCGAGACCGGGATGCCGGTCGCGCGCGAGACCACTTCGGCGATCTCTTCCGCGCCCACCTGCGTGCGCAGCAGCCGGTTCTTCACCGTACCCTCGCCCTGCGCCTCGGCCGTGTGCAGCTGGGCTTCCAACTGTGGCAATCGTCCGTACTGGATCTCGGCCAACTTGTCGAACTGGCCGTTGCGCTGGAACTCGGCCATCTGCAAACGCAGACCATCGATTTCCTCCTTGATCTGCGCCGACCCGAGCGCCGCCGACTTCTCGGCCTTCCAGACCTCCTCGAGATCGGAGTACTCCGCCGACAGGCGGGCGATCTCCTCCTCGATCATCCCAAGCCGCTTCTGCGAGGCCTCGTCCTTCTCCTTCCGCACGGCCTCCCGCTCGATCTTCAGCTGGATCAGGCGACGGTCGAGCTTGTCCATCGACTCGGGCTTCGAATCGATCTCCATCTTGATACGCGCGGCGGCTTCGTCGATGAGGTCGATCGCCTTGTCCGGCAGGAAGCGATCGGTGATGTAGCGCTGCGACAGCTCGGCCGCGGCGACGATGGCGGGGTCCGTGATCTCGACACCGTGGTGGACCTCGTACTTCTCCTGCAGGCCGCGCAGGATGGCGATGGTGTCCTCCACGCTCGGCTCGCCCACGAGCACCTTCTGGAAGCGGCGCTCCAGCGCGGCATCCTTTTCGATGTACTTCCGGTACTCGTCGAGCGTGGTGGCCCCCACGCAATGCAGTTCGCCACGAGCCAGCGCCGGCTTCAGCATGTTGCCCGCGTCGATCGCGCCCTCGGCCTTGCCGGCCCCGACCATCGTGTGGATCTCATCGATGAACACGATGATCCGGCCCTCGTCCTGCGACACCTCCTTCAACACGGCCTTCAGCCGCTCCTCGAACTCGCCGCGGTACTTGGCACCCGCCAGCAGTGACGCCATGTCGAGCACCAGCACGCGCTTGCCCTTGAGGGACTCCGGCACCTCGCCGTTCACGATGCGCTGCGCGAGGCCCTCGACGATCGCGGTCTTGCCCACGCCCGGCTCGCCGATCAATACCGGATTGTTCTTGCTACGACGCTGGAGGATCTGGATGACGCGTCGGATCTCGTCGTCACGCCCGATCACGGGGTCCAGCTTTCCGGCACGCGCCCGCTCGGTGAGGTCGAGCGTGTACTTCTTCAACGCTTCGCGACTGCCCTCGGCCTCCTGGCTCTGGACCGATTCACCGCCGCGCACCGACGAGATCGCCTGTTCGATGCCGGCCTTGGTACCGCCGTGCTGCTTGAGCAGCCGGCCTGCCTCGCCCTTGTCCTCCGTGAGCGCGAGCAGGAACAACTCGGACGCGATGAACTGGTCGTTGCGCTTGCGCGCTTCCTTGTCGGTGAGATTCAGCAGCGCCGACAGTTCGCGCGAGGCACCGATCTCGCCGCCGGTGCCCTCGACCCGCGGCATGCGCGCGACGCCCGCCTCCAGCGCCGTGGCGAGCGCCGACACGTTGGTGCCGGCCCGCTGAAGAATGGACGCCGTGCCGCCGTCCTCCTGACGCAGCAGCGCCAGGAGCAGGTGCTGCGGCTCGATGTAAGGGGCATCGTTCCCGACGGCAAGACTCTGGGCGTCGGCAAGGGCCTGTTGGAAGCGGGTGGTGAGTCGGTCGAAGCGCATGGATCCCCCGGAACAGTAGGTTGGTTGATCCGGCAGGTGGGGGCAGGACGCCACCGTTTCAACGCCCGCGAAGGGGCTTTGCCTCGCAGAACGAACGTGGCACATTCGAAGGCGGAGACCTCACCCGGAGAATCACGATGGCGTCACGAACCTGGTCTGTTCTTCTCACGCTCGCGAGCCTCGCCTTCCATGGCGCAGCGACCGCGAACGACACGGAGGCCGCCACCGCGCAGGCCCGCCAGTGGGCCACCCAGCTCGTCCAGCAGACGGGCGCGGCGCTCAAGAAGGAGCTGGCCGCATCGGGCCCGGAGGGGGCCATCGGGGTTTGCAAGCAGGTCGCGCCTGAGATCGCCGGCAACCTCTCGCGCGAGAACGGGGTGCGCGTTGCACGCGTCAGCCTCAAGGTGCGCAACGCCGTGCTGGGGCATCCCGACGCCTGGGAGCAGGCCGTCCTCGCGGACTTCGACAGCCGTGCCGCGGCTGGCGAGAAGCCCGAGGCGATGGAGCGTGCCGAGATCGTCTCGGAGCCCGCGGGACGCTATTTCCGATACATGAAGGCGATCCCGACGCAGCCGATGTGTCTCGCCTGCCACGGCGCCCCCGAGGCGCTGGCCCCGTCGATCGTCGAGAAGCTGGCCGCGGAGTACCCGAAGGACCGCGCGACCGGCTACGCTGTGGGCCAGATCCGCGGGGCGGTCACCGTGAAGCGCCTGCTGGACACGCCATGATCTTCCGTCAGCTCTTCGACCCGGAGTCGTCGACCTACACCTACATCGTCGGTGACCCCGACAAGGGTGAATCGGTGATCGTCGATCCGGTCCGCGAACACGTGGCGCGCGATCTCGAGGTCATCGGGGCCATGGGCATGCGGCTCGTCTGGATCCTCGAGACCCACGTGCACGCCGACCACATCACGGGTGCGCGCGCCCTGCGGGATCGCACCGGCGCACGCTCCGCGGTGAACCAGCATTGCGGCGCCACGGGCTTCGATCGGCTGATGGACGACGGCGACATCGTGGTCTTCGGCAACGAACTCATCCGCGTGATCTCGACGCCCGGCCACACGCCCGGCTCCTCGTGCTTCCTGTGGCGCGATCGCCTGTTGACGGGCGACACGCTCCTGATCGGCGGCTGCGGCCGGACGGACTTCCAGAACGGCAGCGCCGCCGCGCTCTACGACAGCATCACCCGGAAGCTCTTCACGCTTCCCGACGACACGCTCGTCTACCCGGGTCACGACTACAAGGGGCGTCGCGTTTCCACCATCGGTGAGGAGAAAGCGACGAACCCGCGGCTTGCCGGCAAGACCCGGGACGAGTTCATCGCGATCATGGAAAGCCTCGGGCTGCCGGAGCCGCGACGAATCGGGGAAGCGGTGCCGGCCAATCTCGGGGGCGGGACAGCGTAGGCGACTCGGATTCGTTCGCAGGGTCGCGAATCCATCAGAGTCTCCCTAGACGTCGCTGCCCGACATCAGTGGTGGATCCTGGGGTCGCCACCGTGAAGTCCGGGCGGACGTCAGACTGATCAGTGCCGCCTTGCGGATGCGATTGTCGGTGTTTCGCATTGCCTCGGCGGCCAGCACCACGCCAGCCAATGCCCGTTGGGTACGGACCGACGCCTCTCCGGGCTTATCCATCACCCGGGCGACCACCGCATCGATCCCATCGGCAAGCGCACGGAACTCGCGCGCGGCGGGGTGTCCGCTCTCCGCAGCGAGCGAGGCACGCCTGCAAAGTGCAACGACCTCGCCAAACGTACCGTTCAGTTCCTGATCCACCGCACCATCTTCGAGTGCGCCAGACAAGATCGCTGTGACCGAACGGTCGTCCGCACCATACGCCATGGGACCTGCGAAGAACGCAAGCACCGTCACAAAAAGAGCCGGCCATTGCCGGAGGGTACGTAGCTTCATTAAGGGATTCCTTTGGAACGCAGCGATGCGCTGGAGGCCATCACGACCGAACCGCGTAGTTGTGGCCGCCCCTCCGGGAATTCAACACGCGACATCTGCACTTGCGCACTTGCCACCTGCAGCGCGCCACGAGGCGGCCGCCGCACGGGGCTGGTCCGACATCGGGGTCGGTCACGCAGCGACAGCGCAAAGCATCGCAGGCGCCAGGCCGTCCGTGCACCTCTCTTATCAACGATGAGTTCCGACTTCCATCGACGCAACGCAGCGGATGCTGACGGCAATCGTCGGTCCGCCGCTCAACCTGCCCCTCTGGGCGCCTGACGGGTTGCCTGGCGGTGCGGGCCCCGCGCATACTCACTCACTAGGTAAGCGATCCTGTAGGTCCGCATGCGCTCGCTGCCCAGGTCGTTGATGGCTGCAGCGCCACCCTCGAGCTTCCACGACTGGAGGAGCGTGAGTCAGATGACCCGCAATACAGCCCCGAGAAACGCCAGGAGCATTCCGACCAGCTTTCCGGCGTCGGCGCGAAAGACCCTCGGGGCCCGGTTGCGCTTCGCGGCGTCGGGACGGGACTCCCAGGAGTTGCGGTCGTGGGCATGACGCCGATGCCAGCCCAGGAAGGGGTGGCATTCTCGACATGAGTCAAGCCGACGGAACCCGCGGGGCTTCCACGCGTCGGAACCGGCGCTCCGCCGGCGTCGTGATCGTCCGGAACCGCGAGGCGGGATGGCAGTTCCTGGTGCTTCGCGCCTACACCTACTGGGATTTCCCGAAGGGCGGCATCGAACCGGGCGAGTCGCCGATCGAGGCGGCCCGCCGGGAGGCACGCGAGGAGACCAGCCTGACCGACCTCGCATTCCGCTGGGGAGACGACTGGATAGAGACGGAACCCTACGCCAGCGGCAAGATTGCCCGTTACTATCTGGCGGAGGCTCTCTCCGGCGATGTCCGGTTGGAGCCGGCACCGGGCGCGAGGTATCCGGAGCACCACGAATACCGCTGGATCGATCGGCGCGAGGCTGAAGGGATGCTCGTGCCAAGGATGCTCAGGGTCCTCGACTGGGCGGAAAGCCGCCTCCGTCAGGACACCGGTACATCTTAGGAACCGTCGACGCACCGACCTCAGCGCCGAGGGGCAACGGTGGGCTCAGATGTAACAAGCGTCACAAGCAGGTACGAGAATGATCTTGGCAACCGGCTGCAACGCACTCGATGAACGACGACCCCGGGGTCGTTTTGCATGTTCGGGCACGCCTTGTGCACCGGAAGCCCTTGTAGAGCGCGTGAGTTGCAGCGCGGCTCACCAGACGGAATCGGGAAGCAGGATTTGCAGAGCACATTGAATATCTGGGTCTTCCGACTGCTTGGCACCATCGTCCTGGCCATATCACTCCTCGCCGGGTCCGAGCCGTCGCCCCTCATCGAGCCCGATCCGCTTGCGGACGAGGTCGCCGTAGGCGCCCTCGAAGTCTCGGTGGAGGCCCCGATCCCGCTGGGCAGCCTTGATCCCGAGTCGATCACCGCACCGCTGTTCATCGAGGGCGAGCACCCGCTCCAAACCTCGCACCTCGCAGTCCCCCCCCAGGCACACCTGCCCTCGCTGCGTGCACCGCCACGCCGTCCACCACGCCTCCTGGGCTGAGGCCCGACCCGAGGCCAGCCCTCGCAATGCGCGCTCCGTCGCCGTTCAAGCTGACGGACACGAGGCACCGGTTCGGTGCCTCTCGCTCTTTGCGAAGAACCACCGGTCGCGGTTCGATTTCACGCGCGCACTTCGACGGAGCGCGTCCCTGGCGACACGCCAGATGTTCATGAATACGGGAATCTCCGAATGTCGATACCTGACCGCCGAGCCTGGTCTGCATGGCTGCTCGGTCTGATCCTGGGCTTGCCGCTGGCCAGCCAGGCCGAAACACTCACTCTCGGGCACGCCCTCGATCTCGCTGAGCGCCACAGCCCCCGCCTGCAGAGCGCGCTGGCAGAGATCGAGCGCAGTCGCAGCGGCATCCGCACCGCCCGGGCTTATCCCAATCCAGAGATCCAAGCCTCGACCGGGGGGGTACGCGGGCGCCTTGCGAGTGTGCCGTCGGGCCGCGGCGACAACGTCGTGATAGGACAACCGATCGACCTCCCCAGCCAGCGCGCGCCGCGGATCCGCGCGGCGGAAGCCGGGTTCGAGGGCAGCCGCTTCGCCGCCGACGAGGCCCGTCTCCTGCTCCGGGCTGACGTCAAGCAGGCGTTCTACACGGCACTCCGGCGCAAGGCCGAGTACCTCCTCTTCCTCGACAACCAGAAGCTGCTGGAACAGATCCGCGAACGGATCGAGCTGTCCGTTCGGGTCGGCGAGCGCCCGAAGTTCGAGCTGGTACGGGTGGACGCCGAACTGTCGAGCGCCACCAACCAGGCCACCAGCGCGCGCCTGCGCATCAAGCAGGCGCTGGCGGCACTGCGCACGCTGATCGGCGCGCCACTGCCACCCGAGTTCGATGTGGCCGGTGAACTCGGCTCGGAAACCATGAGCAGCACCTACGAGAATCTCCAATCGCAGGTACTGGAGCGACATCCCGCCCTGAAGCGCGCCCGCGCCGACCTTACCCGGGCCGAGAACCGCCTGGAAGCGGAACGCGCACTGAAGATTCCCCGGCCAACGCTGTTCGCGGGCATCGATCGCGATCCGGAACTGAGCCGGGCGCAGTTCGGCGTCTCCATTCCGCTGCCCGTCTGGGATCAGCGGCAGGGCCCGATCGGCGAGGCGGTCGCTCTCTTCCAGCAGAGCGGTTTCGCCCAGGAGCAGACGCGGATCGAGCTGCTCGGCGAGCTGGAGATCAACTACAACCGGCTTCTCGTCGCGAGGCAGCAGATCGCCGCGTACGAAGGTGGACTCATCCGCCAGGCGGAGAACGCACTCAAGGTGGCCGAGGCTGCCTTCAAATTCGGCGAACGCGGCTTCATCGAAGTCCTGGACGCGCAACGCGTCCTGCGCACCATTCGCGCTGAATTCCTCAATGCACGCTTCGAAAAACAGTCGGCGGTCGTGGAACTCGAACGGCTGATCGCCCAGGACTCCGCAGGAGAGAGCAAATGATCCGGTTTTCCCAGTCCGTCGTCCTCATGGCGATCGCCGTCACCCTCGCCGGCTGCGGCAAGGACGAAGGTGCGAAGGACGGTGCGGCCAAGTCCGCCCAGGCCGGCGCCGCCCCGGCTGCCAAGCCCGCGGCCGATCCACTGGCGGTGGAGGCCGACGCCGAAACGCTGAAGTGGCTGGAAAGCGCATCGCCCCAGGGGGTGGAGTTCCGCGAGATGCTCCGGGTGCCGGCCGCCGCCAGCGTCGACGAAACACGGGTGGCGCGGATCGGCGCCTCGGTGACGGGCCGGATCACCGATCTGAAAGCGATCGTCGGTCAGAACGTCGTGCGCGGCCAGGTCCTCGCGACGCTGAACAGCACCGAACTCTCCACGGCCCAGCTGTCGTTTCTCAAGGCCTATTCGGCCAAGCTGCTGGCGGAACGCGCCGCGCAGCGGGCGAAGCTGCTCTTCGAGGCCGACGTCATCGGGGAAGCCGAGTTCCAGCGCCGCGAGACCGAACTGTCGCAGGCGCAGGCCGAGATGAGTGCCTCCCACGACCAGCTGGTGGTGCTCGGCATGTCCGAGAAGGGGATCGCACGGCTCGAGGAATCGCGGACGGTCAACTCGCAGTCGTTCGTGGTCGCGTCGATCAGCGGGACGGTGATCGAGCGCACCGTGGCGCAGGGACAGGTCGTGCAGCCCGCCGACGCCGTCTTCACGGTCGCCGATCTCTCCCGGCTCTGGGTGCAGGCGGAAGTCCCCGAGAAGCAGTCCGATCTCGTGAAAGTGGGTGATACGGTGAAGGTGCAGATCCCCGCGCTCGACAACCGAGCGATCGACGGACGCATCGTGTTCGTCAGCTCCACGGTGAATCCGGAGACGCGCACCGTCACGGCCCGCACCGAGGTGGACAACACGGACCGCTCGATCCGGCCAGCGATGCTCGCGAGCATGCTGATCCAGGATCGTCCGCAGCGGCGCCTCGTGGTGCCGGTGGACGCCGTGGTGCGCGAGAACAACCGCGACTACCTCTTCGTGACCAGCGGCAAGAACCGCTTCCGGCTCGTGCAGGTCGATCTCGGCGCGGAATCGAACGGCGTGCGGCCTGTGATCGGCGGCATCAAGCCCGAGGACACGATCGTCACCAAGGGTGCCTTCCACCTCAACAACGAGCGTAAGCAGAACCTCCAGTAGCCCCGCTCGCACGCGGCGCGGACCGATCCGTCGGGTCGCGTGATTCGCGCTGCGTGTAGCCCATCGGATATCTCTTCGAATGCTCAACGCCATCGTTCGCTTCTCGCTGCAGCAGCGGATCATTCTCGTGGTCGTGGCTCTCGCCGCGGTCGTGCTCGGGATGCAGTCGCTGCAAAGCCTGTCCGTGGATGCCTTCCCGGACGTCACCAACGTGCAGGTGCAGATCGCCTCGGAAGCGCCGGGACGTTCGCCGGAAGAGGTGGAGCGGTTCATCACCGTGCCCCTCGAGATCGCGATGACCGGCCTGCCCGGTCTGACCGAGATGCGCTCCCTCAATCGCAATGCACTGTCTCTCATCACGCTCGTGTTCCGGGACGATGTCGACGTGTTCTTCGCCCGCCAGCTGGTGATGGAGCGGATCATCGAGGCGCGCTCGCGCCTGCCGGCAAGCATCTCGCCGGTCCTGGGCCCGGTGAGCACGGGGCTCGGTGAGGTCTACCAGTACACCCTCGAGAAACCCGACGACAAGGGCAAGGCCCTCGACGAGCAGGAGCTGATGGATCGCCGCACGGCGCAGGACTGGGTCGTTCGCCCACTGCTGCGTTCCATCCAGGGCGTCGCCGAGATCAACTCGCAGGGGGGCTACGAGCGTCAGTACCAGGCGCTCGTGAACCCGGACCGCATGCGCCACTACAAGGTGTCGCTCGCGGACATTCTCGAGGCCCTCGACCGCAACAACGCCAACTCGGGCGGCGGCATCCTGCCCACCGGTGACGAGCAGTACCTGATCCGCGGGGTCGGCCTAATCGGTGGCATCGAGGACATCCAGAACATCGTGTTGAAGGAGGAAGGTGGCACGCCGGTGTTCATCCGGGACATCGCGGAGGTGAAGATCGGTTCGGCCGTGCGCGTCGGTGCGCTCATCAAGAACGGCGAGACCGAGGCCGTCGGCGGCATCGTCATGATGCTGCGCGGCGGCAACGCCAAGGACGTCGTGACCCGCGTCAAGGAGCGCGTCGCAGAGATCAACAACAAGGGGATGCTGCCCGGCGGCCTGCAGATCGTCCCCTTCTACGACCGTACCGAACTGGTCGACTCCGCGCTCTGGACCGTCGTCAAGGTGCTGATGGAGGGCATCGCACTGGTGGTCGTGGTGCTCTTCGTGTTCCTCGGCGACCTGCGATCCAGCCTGATCGTCGTGGCATCGCTGTGCCTCGCGCCGTTGATCACGTTCATGGCCATGAACCAGCTCGGAATCTCCGCGAACCTGATGTCGCTGGGTGGCCTTGCGATCGCCATCGGCCTCATCGTCGACGGCTCGGTCGTCGTGGTGGAGAACGCCTTCGGACAGCTCTCGCACCGCAAGGGCGAAGGCAAGCTCCGGATCATTCTCGAGGCAGTGCAGCAGGTCGCGAAGCCCGTGGTCTACGGCGTGGGCATCATCATCCTGGTGTTCCTGCCCCTCATGACGCTGGAGGGCATGGAAGGCAAGATGTTCGCTCCGCTCGCCTACACGATCGCCATCGCCTTGACCGCGTCGCTGCTGCTCGCGCTGACGCTCACCCCCGCATTGTGCGCGTACTTCCTGAAGGGTGGCCACGAGGAGGACACCCCGCCGATCCGGTTCGTCAAGCGGTACTACCTCATCCTGCTCGGCAGCGCCCTGCGCAAGCCGAAGGTGACCGTGCTCGTGTCCGTCGCACTGCTTGTCTTGTCGGTGAGCCTGTTCCCGCTGCTCGGGAAGTCGTTCATCCCGACGCTGAAGGAGAACACGATCACGCCCGCGATCTCGCGGATGCCGAACATGTCGTTCGACGAGGTGCTCCGGCTCGAACTGGAGGCGTCGAAACGGATCATGACCGTCCCGGGCATCCGCATGGTGGTGAACAAGATCGGTCGGGGAGAGTCACCCGCGGATCCCCAGCCGCACAGCGACTCGGATCCGGTGGTGTCGCTGCTCCCCCGGGACCAATGGCCCGCCGGCTGGACCCAGGAGACGTTCGAAGGCGAGATCCGCGAGAAGCTGAAGGACCTCCCCGGCATCAGCCTGATCATGCACCAGCCGATCGCCCAGCGCGTCGACGAGATGGTGACAGGCGTGCGCTCGCAGGTCGCGATCAAGATCTTCGGGGACGACCTCGACGAGCTGAAGCGCGTCGGCGACGACATCGCGCGCGTGATGAACAAGATCCGCGGCACGCAGGACCTCCGGATCGAACGCCTGACGGGCCAGCAATACCTCACCATCGACATCCGTCGCCGCACGATGGCCCGCTACGGCCTCAATGCGGCCGATGTGCACGACGTCATCGAGACTGCGCTGGGTGGCCGGGTGGCGACGGAGATCTACGAGGGCGAGCGACGCTTCCCGGCGGTCGTGCGGTTCCCGGAGGAGTTCCGCGACAAGGCCGAGACCATCGGCGACACGCTGCTCGCCGGCCCCAGCGGTGCGCTCGTGGCGTTGCGTGAGATCGCCGACGTCAAGGTGGTGGATGGCCCGGTGCAGATCAGCCGCGAGAGCGGCAAGCGCCGGATCGTCGTGGGCTCGAACGTCTCTGGCCGCGACATCGGCAGCTATGTGAAGGAGGCCCAGGGCCGCATCGACGCGGAGGTGAAACTACCCGAGGGCTACTTCATCCAGTGGGGCGGCCAGTTCGAGAACATGGAGCGCGCCACGAAGCGACTGGCGATCATCGTGCCCGTCACCATCCTTGCCATCTTCTTCCTGCTCTTCACGCTGTTCAACTCGCTGCGGTACGCGACGCTCATCATCACCGTGCTGCCGTTCGCCTCCATCGGCGGGATCATCGCGCTCTTCGTGACCGGGGAGTACCTCTCGGTGCCGGCGTCCGTGGGGTTCATCGCACTCTGGGGCATTGCTGTGCTGAACGGTGTGGTGCTCGTCTCGTACATCCGATCACTGCGCCAGGAAGGCCTGGAACAGGACGACGCCATCCGGCAGGGTTGCGTGATGCGATTCCGACCGGTGCTGATGACGGCAACGGTCGCGATGCTGGGCCTCATCCCGTTCCTGTTCGCCACGGGCCCTGGCTCCGAGGTGCAGCGCCCGCTTGCGATCGTCGTGATCGGCGGGCTCATCACATCGACACTTCTCACACTCGTCGTGGTACCTACGCTCTATCGATGGTTCGAAGGCAAAGGGGCGGTGACCTGAGCGGGCGCGGGCAGGCTCCGCACATTCACACCCGCCTCCGCCTGCCATCGCCGTCCGCGGTCCCACTTCGCCCGCCCCATCCACCGGAGACATCGATGACGCGTGCCCACCCCATACCCGACATCCTCCGGCGCCTGTGCGCGACGCTCTGCATCGGTCTGCTACCCATGGGCATGGCAGCGCAGGCCGAGACCGCGGTCACGTACGGCGCAGAACTGGAAGGCTTCGAGTACCCGTTCCCCGTGGAGCGATTCACCTTCCCGTCACAGGGACGGACGCTGTCGATGGCATTCATGGACGTCGCACCGTCGGCGCCCAACGGGCAGACAGTCGTGCTCCTGCACGGCAAGAACTTCTGCGGTGCCACCTGGGAAGCCACGATCCAGGCGCTCGGCCAGGCGGGGTACCGGGTCATCGCCCCGGATCAGATCGGCTTCTGCAGGTCCACGAAACCAGACCACTACCAGTACACGTTCCATCAGCTGGCGACGAACACCAGGGCGCTGCTGGCCTCCCGCGGTGTGGAGCGGGCAGTGGTCGTGGGCCACTCGATGGGTGGGATGATCGCGGCCCGGTACGCGTTGATGTTTCCGGAGGCCGTCTCGCGCCTCGTGATGATCAATCCGCTGGGGCTGGAAGACTGGAAGGCCGAAGGCGTGCCGTACGCGACGGTCGATCAGAACCTCCAGTCCGAACTGCGCACGACCGCGGAGACCATCCGCAACTACCAGCTCCGCTACTACTACAACGGCGTCTGGAAACCCGAGTACGACCGCTGGGTCGGGATGGCTGCAGGGCTCTACGCAGGCAGCGGACGGGCGCTCGTCACGTGGAACCAGGCGCTGACGTCCGACATGATCTTCACGCAGCCGGTCGTGCACGAGTTCGGCAAGCTTCGCGTGCCGACGCTGCTCATGATCGGCGGGATGGACCGCACCGCACCGGGGGCGGGGCGCGCGTCCCCGGACGTCGCGAAGCGGCTCGGCAACTATCCCGAACTGGGTCGCCGTGCCGCGGCAAACATCCCCGGCGCAGTGCTGGTGGAGTTTCCCGACCTGGGTCACTCACCCCAGGTCGAGGCCCCGGCGCGGTTCCACGCGGAGTTCCTGAAGGCGCTCGCGCGGTAGCTGCAGTAGCTTCGCGAACCAGCGCCGCCACCGACTGATGGCCGATGGCGACGGAAAGTACTTGGGAGAGCCTCGCGTGCCGGTCCACTCACCGCTCCCTCCGGTAAGCCTGCGATGCCGCTGCGACGTCGGTCGGTGAGAAGCGCATCTCTCATTCCAAGAGACTTCTGCCCCGCCATCGTCCGTTCGGACCAACCGATACCTAAGTCTTCTTGATTCCGCACGAGACCGGCGACTAACATGCTGTCCGGGTACGAGTCCTGTCACGACCATCGGGGCCTTCCGGGACCCGCAGACCACGTTTCGCAGGAGTCGCACGATGGATCTTGGCGAGCACGCGCATGTCGATCGGGGCCTCTCGGCCCGCGCCTATCGCACGATGGTCACGCGCGCGCCGGATGTCTGCATGACCCTCCAGTTGGGCAGCGGCACGATCCTCGACTGCAACGACGCCGTGCGGACGACCCTCGGTTATGCCCCGGCCGAGGTGGTTGGCCGGTCGATCCTCGCATTCGCCCTCCAGGACGGCTCGGACGCCACGCGCGACTCCTGGCAGCTCCTTGCGACCCATGCCGATCTGCGTGCGTCGAACATGCAGGTGAAGCGCAAGGACGGCTGTGCGGTCGATGTCTGTCTGAGTGCCCGCGGCGTCCGCGATGACACCGGCCGCATCGCCTTCGGGCTGGCCGTGCTCCGTATGCGCGGCACGGACCGACGCGCCGGTGCCGAAGCCCAGGCGCACGACATGGCCCGCCTCAAGGGGCTCCTGTATGCGATCTCCGTGGCGGAGGAACGCGAGCGCCGACGCATCGCGGCAGGGCTCCACGACGAGCTCGGTCAACTTCTCGCGATCGCCAAGCTGAAGCTGGGGCGCCTCGGCACGACCAACGACGTGGCCGATCGCGCACAACTCACCACCGATCTCGGCGCGCTGATCGACCAGGCATCACGCGCCGCCCGCGCCTCCACGTTCGAACTCAGCTCACCCGTGCTGCAGCAGTTCGGGCTCGACGCAGCGATCGAAAGTCTCGGAGAGCGCATGCAGCGGATGGCGGGTATTGCCTTCCGCTTCGAATCCGACGGCGTCCCGTGCACGCTCCCCGACGATGTGCCGGTCGTGTTGCTGCGCGTGGTGCGTGAACTGCTGTTCAACGTGCAGAAGCATGCCGAGGCAGGATCCGTGAACGTCAGCGTGCGACGCTGCACCTCCGCCTGCACCATCGTGGTGGAGGACGACGGCGTCGGCTTCCAGCCCACCGGAGTCTCCACCTTCACCCCGGCTGGCGGCTACGGCCTCTTCAGTGCCCAGGCACAGATCGAATCCGTCGGTGGGCGCTTCGCCATCGGCCCGCACCCCGGCGGCGGCACCCGGGCCACCCTCATAGTGCCCTTGCCTGCGCCGTCCTGACATCGCCGACGCCATCGCCCATCAGGCACGGCCGTCCCGCGACAGATGCCACGAACCCGCCCCCGCCATTACCTGGAGCCCCGCATGAGCACCCGCATCATCCTTGCCGACGACCATCGCATCCTGCGTGAAGGCATCGCCGCCATGCTGCGCCAGGTCCCGGCGTTCGAGATCGTGGGCGAAGCAAGCGACGGCAATGAAACGGTCCGCCTCGCCCGCGAACTGCGACCCGACCTCGTGGTGACCGACGTCTCCATGCCCGGCATGAACGGCATCGAGGCGATCCGGCGCATCGTCGAGGACGTCCCGGGCGTGCGGACGTTGTGCCTGTCGGTGCACGACGAGAAGCGGCTCGTCTCGGCCGTGATGGACGCCGGCGCCTCCGGCTACCTCCTGAAGGACTGCGCCTTCGACGAGCTGCTCCGGGCCGTGCGTGCCGTGATGGCGGGCCAGGTCTGGATCAGCCCCGCGATCGCCGGTGTGCTGATGGAGGACTACCGCAACCGGCGTGCCGGAACTACAACACCGTCCGCCTTCTCCGAACTCACCGCGCGCGAGCGCGAGGTCATCCAGCTCATCGCGGAGGGTTGCTCGACCCGCGAGATCGCCGAACGCCTGCATGTGAGTGCGAAGACCGTCGGGACGCATCGCGAGCACCTGATGGCCAAGCTCCGAGTGAACGGCACGGCGGAACTGACGCGGTATGCCATCCGCGAAGGCCTCACCACACTCGACGCCCACGTTACGCGCCGCGACGACCGCAGCACCTGACGCTTTCCCGCTTTCCCGCTTTCCCGCTTTCCCGCTTTCCCGCTTTCCCGCTTTCCTCCCTCCCGCCCCGTCCCCCACGAAACGCGGTCATCCCGCGCCACGCCCCGTTTCCGCCCGCCGCCCGATTCAGCATTCCGCCCCCTTCGCATCAGGCAATCGCTGATTGTTAGGACCCGCCCGCCCGGATGAGGCTATCGGGGCTGGGAACGACACCGGACATCCGGAACCGCACAGGGGTCTCCACGGCCCCTGGTACGTGCGCATGCGCCGGGCTGCGTTCCAGGCAGAGAGGCCGCCTCCACGCCCCGCCAGGGAACGAAGGTAGTCCATGGACCCAACGAATCGACAGTCGGCCGCGCCCGCCACCGGGGCACGACCTGCAGGAGGCTTCGATTGAACGCACCACCGGGACGCTTCGGCGGCCAGCAGTCATCGGAATGCACGCAGGCGCGGAGCGCGCGGACATGACCATACGCATCGTCCTCGCCGACGACCACGCCTCCTATCGCGCCACTGTGCGCGAGATGATCGAACACGAGCCCGACCTCGAGGTCGTCGCGGAAGCGAGCGACGGGGCCGGCGCCATCGCCGCGGAGCGGGACCAGACCCCGGACATCGTCGTGATCGACGTCGAGATGCCTCGGATGGATGGCATAGAGGCCACGCGCCGCATCCTGGAGCAGCACCCCGCCGCACGCGTACTCGCCCTCACGCTGCACACCGAGGCCTGCTACGTCGACAGCATGCTCGCCGCAGGCGCCAACGGGTACGTACTGAAGCAGGATGCCTTCGCGGCGCTGCTGCAGGGCATCCGCGAGGTGGCCGCCGGGCGCCGATACGTGAGCCCGACGCTCGGCGAAGACCGGACCGGACATCCGTCTCCGGACCGGAGCAATCACTGATGCGTACGGCATCCGGGAAGCGCCGTCTCGGATTTCCAGAAGCCACAGGTCAGCATTCTCCCGATTGGCATCGGCGGCGCGCGGCAGGACGATCCGTTCCGAAGGCGATCAGGTACGGATCGCCCGCCGAAGCTGGCACGGTCGACCCATCGGGTCGGTCCCGGAGCAACAACCGAGGTATCGCACGCATGGGGAAGGGGATGTCGATCTGGAGGCTTTCGGTCATGCAGGGTGGTCAGACCCGCGGATCGACGCGCACCTTTGGTGTCCTCGCATCGGCGTGCCAGCGTCGCGGTGACGAGTGAGCCACGACGGTGACGCGCGATGATCGACTCGGCGGTGACCCAGGTGGCCAGCCGCCTGAACGAGTTCCTGAAGCGCCACGCCAATGTCGCCTACGACATCGTCCGGACCTCGAACCTCTCGGAGCTGGATGGCACTGCAGTGACGGACACCGAGAACAAGGTGCTCGTCTTCCTCGTGAACGTGGAGAAGGAGACGCTGCCGTTCAACGCCCTGCCCGCGCGGTCGGGCGGGTTCTCCCGCTCGGCAGACAGCAGCCCCTCGGTGCACCTGACGCTTTCGATCATGGTGGCGGCGAACTTCAGTGGCCGCCACTATCCGGACGCCCTGAAGTTTCTTGCCAACTCGGTGAGCTTCTTCCAGCGGAACCCGATCTTCGATCACTCGAACACGCCGGACCTCGAGAGTCGCATCGACCGTCTCGTGCTCGACATCGAGAACCTCAGCATCACGGACTTGAGCAACCTCTGGGGCATCCTCGGTGGCAAGTACGTGCCGTCCATTCTCTACAAGATGCGCATGGTCACGTTCAACGCGCGCGACGTCATCAGCCAGACGCCGCCGATCAGCGCCTCCGACACCGCGGCGGGGCCGGCATGAGCGGTCGCACGCTGGAGCGCTGGACGCCCGCCTTCACGCTCGAGGCACGGCACGCCTTCTTCGGTGACACGCCCTGCCCGTCGGTCGCCTTCGAGCCGGTGGAGGAGACCCGGGCCCGTCTCGCGAACCTCGGTCTGCTGTGCCGCGACGGCCCCGGCACGCTCACCACGTTCCGTTCCGATCGCACGGGATCCGACGGCGCCGCCGATCTGACATTCCGCCTCGTGGCCACCGACGCGGCGTTCGCCAACTACACCCGCCTCGACGGCGCGGATGCGCGCTCCACGCTGTGGTTCGACACCGCGACGGCAGCCCCTTCGGACACCGGCAACGGGCGCCGCCTGCACATTGGCCCCACCGTCGCCGCCACCGATCGCGTCGCCCTGGACGCGCCGTCCCTGCTGGGCTCGACGACGCCGCGCGACCTCGCCACCCCGCCGCTCGGATTCGTGCGCGTGCGAATGCACCAGGGCGACCCATCGGTGACGTGGGTCATCGCCTTCGACGCGCGGACCACCGTATGGAAGTACTACGTGCTCGGCGCGTCCGATGCCATGCCGACCATCCGCGATGCGGACGGCGAAATCGAGTTCGAACCGGCCGCCCCGACGGTGCTGCCGGGCAACAGGCGCGCGGTGGTGCTGCGCTCCAAGGTTCCCATCCCGTTGCGGGATCGCCCGACACAGCGCTTCCAGCTGCGTGTGGCGACTCCGGCCGGTGAGCGCGTGCTGGTCAGGCGACTGGCGCTCGCATCGCCGACCCGGCTCGGGAAGGACACCGTCGATGGCCGTGAAGTCACGGTCTCCGAGATCTACGTCAATCTCTGACGCAACCCTCAGCTCAACCTCCAGCCACTGAAGGAAAACCCCATGGGACAGATGAAGACACCGGGCGTGTATATCGTCGAGAAGAACGCCTTCCCGAATTCCGTGGTCGAGGTCGCCACCGCGGTGCCGGCGTTCATCGGCTACACCGAGAAGGCCGAGAACCGCGGCAACTCGCTCACGAACAAGCCGTGGCGCATCACGTCGATGGCCGAGTTCCACCAGTACTTCGGGTTCGGCCCAACCCGTGAGCTGACGCGCTTCAGCCTCACGAAGGTGACGGGTACCGTGCCCGCCGCTGCCGCGACACCGCTCGCCGCGCGTGACGCCGTGCCGATGACCTCGCGCAAGACCGGCTATCTCATCGCGCAGACCCGCGGCTTCTATCTCCTCTACTACAGCATGCTGCACTTCTTCCAGAACGGCGGCGGCCCGTGCTACGTGGTTTCGGTGGGCGGCTACAAGGAGGACGCGGGCATCCAGATCGAGGCGAAGCCGCTGACCGACGGCATCAAGGAACTCGAGAAGGAACAGGAGCCCACGATCGTCGTCATCCCCGAGGCGGTGCTGCTGCCCAAGGCGGACTGCGACAGCGTGCAGCAGGCCGCCCTCCTGCACTGCGGCCAGGTGATGAAGAACCGCATCGCGATCCTCGACATCTGGGAGGGCTATCAGGACCGCAGCGCGCAGCCCGACTGCGTGGCCGGCTTCCGCGACGCGATCGGCATCAACGACCTCGGGTTCGGAACTGCGTACTACCCGTGGGTCAACACGACGATCGTGCAGGACCAGGACCTGAGCTACGCGAACATCGACGACGACAGCCTCGACGCGCTCATCGACTGCATCAAGCAGGAACTGGCGGGCTACGACATGCCAGCCGCGAAGCTCGCGCAGCAGACCGCCGAGGTCGAGAAGATCAAGACGCTCGAGAAGGAGAAGCTCTCCGAGGTGGCGCTGCTCGCGAAGAGCCTGACCACCATCAGCCCGTTCTTCGTGAGCGTGCTGACGGAGATGCGCAAGCGTCTCAACGTGCTGCCGCCGAGTGCCGCGATGGCCGGCGTGTACACGATGGTCGACAACTCCCGCGGCGTCTGGAAGGCACCCGCCAACGTGAGCCTGAACAGCGTCGTGTCGCCGACCGTGAGCATCTCCAGCGAGCAGCAGGAGGACCTCAACGTCACGGCGCAGGGCAAGTCGATCAACGCCATCCGCAGCTTCATCGGCGAGGGCACGCTCGTATGGGGCGCCCGCACGCTGGACGGCAACAGCCTCGACTGGCGCTACATCAACGTGCGCCGGACGATGATCATGCTCGAGGAGTCCATCCGCCTCGCCTCGAAGGCGCTCGTGTTCGAGCCCAACGTCGCGAACACCTGGGTGACCATGAAAAGCATGATCGCCAACTTCCTCACCGGCGTCTGGAAGCGCGGCGGTCTGGCGGGCGCGGTGCCGGACGATGCCTTCAGCGTCCACGTCGGCCTCGGCGAGACGATGACACCCGAGGACATCCTCGAGGGGATCCTCCGCGTGACCGTGCTGGTGGCGATCACCCGCCCGGCCGAATTCATCGAGATCACCTTCCAGCAGCAGATGCAGAAATCCTGACGATCATCCGGCGTCGGCCCGCCCCGATAGGCGCCGGCGCAGACGCGCAACGATCCAAACCAATCTTGGAGGCAAGTCATGGCAGACGACGGCTCGGCTCAGTCCGGCACAGTGTGGCCCATTCCGAAGTTCCGCTTCGAGGTGAAGTGGGATTCCGCGGTGATGTCTTTCCAGGAGGTCTCGGGTCTCGACGTCGAGGCCCAGCCCATCGAGTACCGGCATGGCGACAGTCCGGCGTTCTCGGTCATCAAGATGCCCGGCATCAAGAAGTACGGGAACGTGACCATGAAGAAGGGCGTCTTCTCGAAAGATAACAAGTTCTGGGACTGGTTCAACCAGATCAAGATGAACACGGTGAAGCGCATTCCCGTGACCATCAGCCTGCTGGACGAGGCCGGTGCACCGACGATGGTCTGGACCCTCGCGAACGCGTGGCCCACGAAGATCACCGGCACCGATCTCAAGTCCGACGGCAACGAGGTGGCGGTCGAGTCCATCGAGATCGCCCACGAAGGCCTCACGGTCGCCAACGGATGATCGCGTACCCGCCGGTGGCGTTCCACTTCAAGGTGACCTTCGGCGGCATCGGTTCCGCCGCGGATGCCTCGTTCCAGGAAGTGAGCGGCATCGGCGCGAAGATCGAGACGGAGGAAGTGGTCGAGGGTGGCGAGAACGCCTTCGTCCACATGCTCCCGAAAAAGGTGACGCACACCAACCTCGTGCTGAAGCGCGGCATCGCGCCCATCGATTCGGAACTGGTGACCTGGTGCCAGGACACCATGGTGGGCGGGCTCTCCGGCATCGAGCCGAAGCTGGTCCACGTGCACCTGCTCGACGCCGAACGCAATCCATTGCACGGCTGGACGTTCGCGAACGCGTACCCGGTCCGATGGGAGCTGGGGGCGTTCAACGCGGAGGAGAACAAGGTGGCCGTCGAGACCATCGAGCTCGCCTACGCGTACTGGATGCGGGAGATCTGAGTCCGTGACGATCGAGGTACGACAGATGGTGATCCGCTCGTCCGTGGAGACGCGGCGCCCGGCGTCCCAGCCGCTCGACGAGCAGCGCGCTGCGGCGACGATGGAACGGTTGAAGGGCGAGATCCTCACCGAGTGCAAGGAGTGGCTGCGGGAGCGACTGCAGGAAGGACGCGAACGCTGAGGGCGCTCAGGCAGCGATGACGCAAAGCGGTGGCGCAGCGGGTGCCGCCCGGATCAGGCCAACCAGGACATCAGATGCCCGACCAGAAGACGCGGCTCACCATGACCCGCTACAACATCGCGGCCGGCGGCTCGGTGACGATAGACCGGTCCAAGACGTTCTCGGTGATGATCAACCCCGCCGAGTTCAAGCAGGAGTACTCGATCGAGTACAGCCCGCAGAAGACGCTCGGCCAGATCGGCTCCGACAACAAGTTCAGCGCGGTGAACTCCGACAAGGTGAGCTTCTCGCTCGTGCTCGACGGCACCGGTGCGGTCTCCGCCGCCACCGCGGGCACCGCCCCGGCCGACGTCAAGACGCAGATGAACAACATGCTCGCCGTCGTCTATCAGTACGACGGCGAGACCCACGAGCCGGGGCGCGTGCGCCTGCTGTGGGGGTCGCTCATCTTCTTCGGCCGCATGACGACGATGTCGACGCAGTACACGCTCTTCAAGGCGAGCGGCGCACCGCTTCGCGCGAAGGTGGATCTCCAGTTCGTGGGGTCCATGAGCAAGAGCGAGGAGCAGCTCGTCTCGAACCGCTCGTCGCCGGATCTGAGTCACATCGTCCTCGTGCGCGAAGGCGACACGCTGCCACTGCTCTGCGCCTCGATCTACGGGGATCCGTCGTACTACCCCGACGTCGCGCGCTTCAACGGCCTGCTCGAGTTCCGCGATCTGAAGCCGGGCGCCAAGCTGCACTTCCCGCCGCTCGAATAGCAATGCCCACCTCTCCCGCCCAGGACGCCGATGGCGTCGTGACGATCAGCATCTCGAGCAACGGAGCCGCGCTCGCCGACAGTGTCGAGGTCGTGTCGGTGGAAGTGTCGCGCACGGCCAACGCCGTGCCGATCGCACGCATCGTCCTGAACGACGGCAACATCGCGCAGCAGTCGTTCGAGCTGAGCGGCGCAGCGACCTTCAAGCCTGGCGCCACGATCTCCATCTCGGCCGGCTACGACTCGACGAACAGCGTCATCTTCGAGGGTGTCGTCATCCGGCACGGCATCAAGATCACCGGCGCCAACCAGAGCCGGCTCGTGATCGAGTGCCGCGACAAGGCGGTCGCCATGACGATCGGTCGGAAGAACGCGAACTACATCGACAAGAAGGACAGCGACATCGTCGCCGCGCTCATCGGGACCTACCCGCTCACCGCCGACGTCGAGGCGACCACCGAGAGCCACAAGGAACTGGTGCAGTACTACTGCACCGACTGGGACTTCATGCTGGCGCGCGCCGAGGCGAACGGGCAACTCGTGATCGTGGTCGATGGCACCGTCAGCGTGAAGGCACCCGCCGCGTCGTCCGAACCGGTCCTGTCGGTGGCCTACGGCGTCGACCTCATCGAGTTCCACGGCGACATCGACGCCCGCACGCAATACACCGCCGTGGGCGCGACCGGATGGGACCTCAAGACCCAGAAGGTGGTGGAGGCGGAATCAGCCCCGGTCACCCTGAACACCCAGGGCGACCTCACATCGGCAACGCTCGCCGACGTGGTCGGGCTCGCCCGCTACGAGCTTCACTCGGCGGTGCCCCTCACGTCCGCGTCGCTCTCGAGCTGGGCCAAGGCCCAGCAGGTGAAGTCGGGACTCGCCCGTCTGCAGGGGCGCATGAAATTCCAGGGCAGCGCCCGCGCCAACGTCGGAACGCTCATCGAACTCGCCGGCGTCGGCACCCGCTTCTCGGGCAACGTCTTCGTGGGCGCAGTGCGCCACGAGATCGCCGATGGCGAGTGGATCACGGAGGTGTCGTTCGGACTCCCGGCGCAGTGGATCACGGAGCGCTCCGACGTGATGGCACCCGCGGCCTCGGGCTGGCTCCCCGGCGTCGGTGGACTGCAGGTGGGCATCGTGAAGAAGCTCGATGCCGACCCCGAGGGTGAACAGCGCGTGCAGGTGTCGGTCCCCGTGATGAAGGCCGCGACCGACGAGGTCTGGGCGCGCCTCGCCAACTTCTACGGCTCCTCGGGGTTCGGGGCGTTCTTCCTCCCGGAGATCGGCGACGAGGTGGTGCTCGGCTACTTCAACGACGACCCGTCGCACCCGGTGATCCTCGGCAGCCTGTACAGCAGCAAACGCGCGCCGCCTTACGCGCTGACCGCGGAGAACAACACGAAGGCGATCGTCACACGGTCGAAAACGAAGATCGAGTTCGACGACGACAAGAAGGTCATCACCATCACCACGCCGGCGAAGAACAAGATCGTGCTGAGCGACGACGCCAAGTCGATCCTCGTGCAGGACCAGAACAACAACAAGGTCGAGCTGGGCACCGGCGGCATCACGCTCGACAGCCCGAAGGACATCAAGATCACCGCGAAGGGCGGCATCACCATCGATGCCGTCGGCGCGATCTCGATCTCGTCGAAGGCCGACGTGAAGACCACGGGCCTCAATGTGAACAACGAGGCGCAGGTGGGCTTCGTGGCGAAGGGCGCAGCGAGCGCCGAACTGTCCGCCTCCGGTCAGACGACCGTGAAGGGCGCGATGGTGATGATCAACTGAACCCGACCCGGAAACCCGCGCGATGCCTCCTGCCGCCCGCATCACCGATCTTCACACCTGCCCGATGGTGACCCCGGGTCTGCCGCCGATCCCGCACGTGGGCGGGCCGGTCATCGGCCCGGGTGTGCCGACGGTGCTGATCGGCAAGCTGCCAGCCGCGGTGGTCGGGGACAACGCCGTCTGCGTGGGCCCGCCCGACACCATCGCGAAGGGTTCTGCGACGGTGATGATCGGCAAGAAGCCGGCCGCCCGCATCGGCGACACGACAGCCCACGGCGGCAGCATCGTGCTGGGCTGCTTCACCGTGATGATCGGCGGCTGACCCCTGCGAGAGGAGACGCACCCCATGGACATCGACATGGCCGGCAACACGAGCACCGGCGCCCTGGACGACACCGACCGCACGTTCCTCGGGACCGGCTGGAGCTTTCCGCCCGCCTTCGACCCGCACACGCGCGCCGCGGTCATGGTCTCGCGCGAGCAGGACATCTCGCAGAGCCTCTACATCCTGCTCTCCACGGTTCCCGGCGAGCGCGTGATGCATCCGACGTTCGGCTGCGGTCTGAAGCAGATGGTCTTCGAGCACATGAACGAGAGCACGATCACGGAGATCCGCGACATCGTGCGGCGGGCCGTCCTCTTCTTCGAACCGCGCATCACGCTGGACCACATCGAGGTCGACACCGCAGGCATGCCGGACGGCGTGCTGCGGCTGCGGCTGGACTACACGGTCCGCACCACGAACTCGCGGGCCAACATGGTGTTCCCGCTGTATCTGACCGAAGGCAACCAGGCGGGGCAGGACCGCCTGTCGGCCTGAAGCGGATGTCGAGGACCCTCGCCCCGTGAACACGCGCCCGCGCTGGCAGGCGAACCCCGGCACCGCCCAGAACGAGCGGCTGCCGGTCGCGCTCGATCCGTCCGACAGCCGGTACTTCCGGGTGGACGAGCGCAGCCTCCCGGACCTCGTCGAGAACGCCGCCACGTCGTCGCGGCATCTCGTCTTCCGCGACCTGCGCAACCGCGACGGCGGTCGATGGGACCGCTGGTTCGAGAAGGATGACGCGTTCGTCCTCGCGCGGATCGTGAGCGTTGACGTCGATCGCCTCCGCGAGGAATTCCTGAACGCCCTCGAGGCCAGTGCGCCTGCGCTGCTCACGCTGCGCATCCTCGCGCTGGCGCATCGGATCGACGAATGGCACCGGGCACTGGCGGTGGTCGACCGGCCCGCCTGCGTCGCGCTGTGCGCGCACATCCACCGGCTCGTCTCGGAACGTCTCGCTGGCCTGCTGCAATGGACCCTCGCGCAGGCGGCAGACGACGCCACCGTGACGCGCTTCGCCCAGCGCCTCGATCCGATCTGGACGCTGCCAGGCAATGCGCCGCCACCGGCGGGTGCGAGCGGCGGACGCAGCCGCACCCGGGTCGTGTTCTTCACGTTCCTCGATGCCATCGCCCAGCTGCGGAAGCGGGCGCTGGCGGACCTCCCGCAGACGCTCGCGAGCGACGGACACGAGCCGTCGGCCGCCCTATTCCTGTCGTTCCTGCAGCTCTACGGGACGATCCAGGAGCAGATGAACACGTTCACGGCGCGGCACACCGACTTCTACTATCGCGACTGCCTGCGGATGGCGCCGCGCCCTGCGGAACCGGATAGCGTTCACGTGGTGTGCCGTCGCGTGCCCGGCATGGAGGGGGACGTCATCCTGCCCGCCGGCACACCGGTCGCCATCGACAAGGACAGTCAGGGCCGCGAGTTCGTCTACCGGACCGACGAGTCCCTCGCCGTCACCGATGCCACGGTCGCGGCGCTCTACACGCTGCGGATGGAACGGGATCCACTCATCTCGCCGGAACGGGAACTGGGGTACGTCACCCGGGCGAAGGCCCAGCGCGTACTGCACGGCGACGGATCGACCGCGGCACGCCACGGCCATGGGCCGCTGTTCGGCGGCACGGGCCCGCGCGTCGGCGTCCACGGAGCCGAGGATGCCGAGGTCGGACTCGCACTGGCGAGTTCCCTGCTCCTGCTGGCCGAAGGTGAGCGCGAGGTCCGCATCTCGCTCGAGTTCCAACAGCCGGCCGATCGCGATGCGGGGGCCACCGAGGCCGTCCTGCGATTCGCGAAGGAAGGGCCCGCCGGTGGGGCGTCCGGAACGTTCCCGGAACTGCTGGAGCGACTGTTCACGCGCTTCGGCGAACTGGAGCCGCGGGGCGCGCGGAGCGAAGCCGCACCGCCCTCCGCACGCACTCTGGCGGACGGTGCCGCACCGAGGATCGCGACGGACGCCCTCATCCGCCGGATCCATGCGCTCACGGACGAGCAGGCGTGGACGCTCCGGCACAGCCTCTCGAACTCGCCCGGTCAGGCGGTCCTGCGCAGCCGGGTGGAACTGCCGATCCGCCTGCGGGCCGGCATCCGGCGCGCACTGCATCGACGACTGGGACGGCGAGAGAGGGAGGCGATCGACCTCCGATTCGAGACGGCGGGGGACGCCCGGATCGAGGTGCAACTGCTCGTGAACGGCTACGACGTTATGCCCGGCGGGCTCGCGGCACAGCGTGCGCTGTATACCGTGCCGGTCCTCTACAGCGCCTACCTGGTCCAGCGTCTGCTGCACACCGGCTCGGAGCCCGAGTTCTTCGTCCGCTTCGGGCAGCTCTTCTGCCGCTGGATGCTCATCGATCAGAACACGCTCGGCGCCGAGGACATCCGCGCACTGAAGGCCGCCCTGCGCCGGGTTCCGCGGCCGCGGAACCCGCCGCGACTGCCGCAGAGACGCAAGGCGGAGGACATCGCCGCGCCCGATCGCGCCGACGTGATGGCCTGCCTGCGCGGCCGCAAGCGGCCGGTGCGCGACTACCTCTTCAACAAGTTGTTCGCGAACCTCGCGGAGGTGCGGCTCACCGGAACCGACGGCTGGTTCTCGCCTGCCGATGGCTTCGTCCTCGGCGCAGAACCCGGCGTCGATGCGCGCGGCCGGAGCGATCTCACGGTGGTGTTCCGGCTGCGCCCGGACGCCCCGTCCGTGGTGCCCTACGCCGATGCGGTGCACGGTGGTGGATGGCGCACTTCGTTGCCCGTCGTGCGCCTGCGGCTGCGCCAGGGCAGCTCGCTCTTCCCGTACTCGGCACTTGCCGATCTCGTGCTCGTTGCCGTGCGCATCGACGTCGAGGTGAGCGGTGTGCGGGACCTCGTGCTCCACAACAACTTCGGCCGCCTCGATCCGTCGAAGGCCTTCAATCCGTTCGGCCCCCTCCCCGCCCGCGGTTCCTACCTCGTCTTCGGCAGCCCGGAACTCGCGCGAAAGCCACTGACCGCGCTGTCACTCAACGTCGAGTGGGGCCAGCTTCCCGAGGACGACGGCGGATTCGCAGCGCACTACCGCGGCTATCCCGGCACGTTCCACAACAGGAGCATGCAGGCCGAGGTGACGATCCTGCGCGATGGCCGATGGGAGCCCCGCAACGGCGGCGCCAGTTCGATGCCGCTCTTCGCCACCGACGCCGACGAAGGCCGCGTACCGCGCCATGCCACGCTCGACGTGCCCGCCACGGACCTGCGCAATCACTTCCGGACATCACGCGCCGTGCCCGAGGGCGAATCGTTCCAGTTCGATCTCGGGGCACGGGCCGGATTCTTCAGACTCGAGTTGACCGAGCCCGCCGACCCCTTCGGACATCGCGAGTACCCCGGGCTCCTCACGCGCGTCGTGACGGCCAACGCAAAGCGGCGCCATCCGCTGCCGCTGCCGAACGGTCCGTACACCCCGCTGATCGAGCGCCTCACCGTGGACTACCGCGCGAGCAGCAGCGTGAATCTCGCGAACGAGATCCCGGAGGAGCGCGGCGGCAACGACGATCAGATCTTCCTCGTGCATCCCTTCGGCGTGGAGGAGATCTACCCGGCGATCCGCGGCGTGCCTGCCGGGCCGCTGCCCCGCTACGACGCTGACGGCAATCTCTTCATCGGGCTCCGCGCCGGCTCGCTCGCCGGTCCGCTGTCCCTCATGTTCCACCTGCGCGACGAGACCGCACGCCGCCGGGCCGACCGACGCGAGCGCCCGCGCTTCCAGTGGTCGTACCTCGCGTCGAACCGCTGGCGCGTGCTCGCGCCGGCGCGGGTGGTGTCCGACACCACCCAGGGCTTCCTCACGTCGGGGATCGTGCATCTCGACATCCCCGACGACATCGACCGGAACAATACGGTGCTCCCGTCGGATCTCTTCTGGCTGCGGCTCACCGCGAGCGATCGCCTCGACAGCGTAGCCGGTCTCCATGGGGTCCATGCCCAGGCGGTACGGTGCACGCGCGACCTGGCGGCCTTGACCGATCCGACAGAGACGCCTCACGACGGCGCGGTGGCGCGTCCGCGCGTCTCGGTGCCCGGACTCGCGAGCGCGGAACAGATCGGCGCCTCGTTCGGCGGGCGCCCCATGGAGACGGAACTGCAGGTGCGCTGCCGCACCGGCGAGCGGGTGCGGCACAAGAACCGCGCAACCGTGCACTGGGATTACGAGCGCCTCGTGCTCGAACGCTTTCCGAAGGTCTTCAAGGTCAAGTGCTTCGCCAGCATGGCGGGTGACGCCCTCGGGCCGCGGCCGGGCGGTGTTCTCGTCGTCGTGCTTCCCCACCCGGAGCGCGGCTCGACCGGCGGAACGCGGGCGCCGAAGATGAACGCGACAGAACTGGAACGCATCCAGGCATTCGTCGCGGAGCGCGCCTCCCCGTTCGCCGACATCGTCGTGCGCAACGCCACGTACGAACGCATCCAGGTGCGCTGCGCCGTGCGGTTCCGGGCGGGCGCGCAGAGCGGCCTCCATCTGCAGCGCCTGAACGCCGACATCATCGACCGCCTGTCGCCGTGGCGCGGCGACGGCGCCGGTGCCCAGTTCGACTGGAACCTGCGCAAGGAGGAGGTGGAGGCCTGGATCCGCGAGTTCGACTACGTGGCCTCCGTGGCGCGGGTGTCGCTGCTCCAGGTGGCCGAAGCCGACGAGGGCGACCACTGGCTCGGCGATTCCGCGCGGATCGACCAGGAGATGACCGCCACGGGCCTCTGGACGGGCAAACCGAGCGACGTCGTTCCCGGCACGCTGCGTCCGCGCTTTCCGTGGAGCATTGCGCTGCCTGCGCGCCTTCACGCCCTGGAACCGATGACCGACTCGACGCACGACGCGGCCTCGGCCACGGGCATCGCCGGACTCGAGATCGGCAGCACCTTCGTCGTGGGTGGAGCGCGCGATGGCTAGACAGAACCGCGCGACGCTGCGCAACTACTTCCGCGCCGGGCGCCTGCCCACCGAGGATCATTTCGGCGATCTGATCGACTCGTCGCTCAACATGGTGGACGAGGGCTATCGCAAGTCGCCCGAGAACGGTGTCGAGATCACCGCCCTCGGCGCGGCCAATGCCCTGGTGAGTTTCTACACACAGCGCGATCCGCACAACGCGCAGTGGTCGATCGCGTACGGCAGCGACACGAACGACGGCACCGGCAAGCGACTCGTCTTCGGTGCGCAATCGGTGGAGCAGGCCGGCCCCTGCGTGCTCGCGCTCGACCCGCTCGGCCGGGTGGGCGTGGGGACCGACACACCGCGTCACGCGCTCGACGTCAACGGGGTCATCCGCAGCGCGGGTCGCCTCGGCGGCTACGAACCCGAGGCCCCCACGGGGGATCAGGCCGAGGAGGATTCCGGTTACGAGAAGGGCCCGGTGCTCGCCGACGGCAAGTGGCACGACATCAGCGGCTGGCTGCGCGGCTGCCACGCGTTCGAGGTGATGGCCGGGGTCGGCGACCGCCAGGGTGCCGGACGTTACGCACTGCTCCACGCGGTGGCCCTCAACACCTTCAATCCGGCGCGCAGCCTGCTCGATCTCTTCCGTCCGCGGCGGCGGATCCGCGAGACCGTGGCGCACTTCGGCAGCCGCTGCGATCGCATCGAACTGCGCTGGGAGGGGACCAGCGGTCGCGATGCCAGATACCGCCTCATGCTCCGCACGCGCTGCCCGTACGGCGAGGGCGTGCGCGTCCAGTTCTTCATCACCCGGCTCTGGTTCGATCCGACCATGCAGGGTTCGGCCCCGCCGGCGCGCTGACGATGGCCACGGCCCCACGTCCCTCCGGCACGACGCCGCCCTCGGGCAGGCGCCAGAGCATCCGCCGCCGTACCGGACCGGCATCGCCCGTCAGCTTCGACGGTCTGCGCAGCGAGGGCGTGCGCCGCGTCCAGGCCCTGAGCGGCCTCACTTGGTCCGACTACAACCTGCACGATCCCGGCGTCACGATCCTCGAGCAGCTCTGCTACGCACTCACCGATCTCGTGTACCGCATCGGCTTCCCGATCGCGGATCACCTGGCCGGCCCCGATGACCGCATCGACTTCGGGGCGCTCGCCCTCCACGGTCCGGCGCAGGTGTTCCCGTGCCGGCCGACCACGATCGCGGACTATCGCCGCGCGCTGCTCGACACGCTCGATGCCCTCGACAATGCGTGGGTCGGCACCGACATCCCGCAGAGCGGTCCGTCGGCGGGAGTGAACGGGCTCTTCCGCATCGCGCTGGAACACGCCGAACAGGTGAACGACGAGGCCGTCCGCTCTGCGGCACGCGAGGCGGCCGGCGCGCTGTACCGTCGTCAGCGAAACCTGTGCGAGGACCTCGACGAGGTCACGAGCGTCGCCGCGGTGGACTGCCATCTCCAGGGCGCCTTCGAGATCGGCGGCGCGCGGGCGCCGGAGGATATCCTGGCCGACATCCTCGACGAGTGCGCGCGCGCGATCGCGGGCAGTGTCGCCTTCCGCTCCTTCCAGGCAGCCCTGGCGGGTGGCGCATCGCTGGACGACATCCTCGATGCGTCCCACACCCGGCGTGGCGTCATCGCGCCCGCGGCCCTGCGCGATGCGGATCGCGACGACCTCTTCGTCGGGGACCTCGTGGCCCGGCTCTGCACCATCGAAGGCGTGCGCGCCGTGCGCCACCTCGCCGTCGCGAAAGGGGACGATCCCGCGACCGGCGGCTCGATCCGCTGGGCGTTGCGCCAGGAGGCGCTGCGGCTCCGGCTGCCGTCGGACGCGCAGATGCCCGAGCACCTCCGCCTCATCCGTGCGGGCAGCACCGTCGCGGTGTCGGCGCCCGAGGTGCGCGAGAAGTACCTCGATCTGCGCACCGGACGCGAAGCGCGGAGGCACGGCCTTCAGGAGATCTCGACCCTGGTGCCGCCCCCGTCGGGGACGCATCGCGACCTGCGTCGGTACTTCTCGATCCAGAATCATTTCCCGGCCGTGTACGGCATCAACGCGCACGGCCTGCCCGCCTCCGCCACGCCGGAAGCGCGGGCGATGGCGGCCCAGTTGAAGACCTACCTCGCGATGTTCGAGCAGGTCATCGCCGACGGTGCCGCCCACCTGCACCACCTGCGCGATCTCTTCTCGGCGCGGAGCGATGTCCGTCGAACATACTGGTGGCAGCCGCTGGGCGACGACATCGTGCCGGGTCTCGGCGCGCTGCTCGCCGGCACACCGGAGGAGCACCTCGCGACGCCCGACAGCCGCACGCGCCACGACGCGTTCTACGGTCGCCGGCACCGCGTGCTCGATCACCTGCTCGCCCTGCACGGCGAGACCTACACGCAGAACACGCTGCGGCAGCTCGCCTGCTACTACGGACCGGCCGAACTGGAGGAGATGCTGCTCGCCAACAAGCTCGCGTATCTCGGTCACATCCTCCACATCGGGCGCAATCGCGGCAGCGGCTTCAACTACGGCGCGGCCTCCTGGGATGTCGCGCCCGACCGCGACACCGGCGGCACCACACCCTCCCCGGCGTCGGCCGGCTCGCGTGCCGCGACGGGCATGCCGCCCCGCCATGCGGACGACGACGCAGCCGAGGGGGAGGCCAACGTCTCGGGCTTCCAGCTCCGGTCCAGCCTGCTGCTGGGATTCCGGCACCAGCACAGCCGGCCGCTCACGCGGGCGCTCCGCGAGGCTGCGGTCGAGATCCACGCGGGCACCACCTCGGATCGCGACGCCGACCCGCTGGTGGGTGGCGTCTCCATCGTCGCCGACGAACAGAGCGAAGTGCTGCAGCGCATCCCGACGGAGCCACGGTTGCCGCCCGGAAGCACGGAGCCGGCACACACGTTCGAGTCGCTCCGCACGGATCACGGGCTGCTCGGCCTCGCCAGCACACGCGTGAGCCTCGCCCTCCTGCAGCATGGGGTCGACCTCGCCAACTACCGGGTGGGCAGGACCGGTGGCACCGCCGGCTTCCCGCTCCTTTTCCGACCGGAGCAGGCGCGGCGGTGGTGGATCCTCGGCACCTACGACACGATCGCCGCCGCGAACCGCGCCGCGAACCACCTCCGCCGCTTTCTCGTGCACCTCAACGTCGAGAGCGAAGGCATGCACGTGGTCGAGCACGTGCTCCTGCGTCCATCGCGCCGGCTTCCAGAGGGCGTCGCGCCCATCCCGCCCGCGTTCCATTCGCTGCGCCTCACCGTCGTCCTGCCAGCCTGGACGGCCCGCGGACAGACCGCCGGCTTCCGGCGACTCGCGGAAGAGACCGTGCACATCAACTGCCCTGCCCACGTGCTGCCCGGCATCCTGTGGCTGGGTTACGCCGACATGGTGTCGTTCGAGGAGCGCTACGAGCGCTGGCTGGAAGCGAAGCTCGCAGCCTGCCAAGCCGAACGGCACCCCGATGCACGCACCCGGGCGCGTGCACTCGTCGAAGCGGACGTCGCTGGCCGCGCGGTGGCCGAGTTCCTGATGCGCAAGGGGGTCGATGCGACCCCGGGGGCGCGCCATGCGTGAGCGCCACGTCATCGACGAACTGCGACTGGAACTCGCGTTTCCCGACGAGGCCGCCGCGTTCGACGGTCAGCCCCGGTGGGAGACCCTCGTGAGCCGCCATCTGCTCGCCGTGGCGGACGAGGTCTTCGCGGATTTCTGCGGGCCCGGCGAGGTGCGACGCTACGACCGCATCGAGGTCGATCTGGGCGCGCTGCCCACGGACGTCTCGACCGCGGAGGCCGAGCGGCGCTTCCGCGAGGGCCTCCTGCTGGCGCTCTCGCGCACCCCATCCGAAGACCCGTCCACCGCCACCGACGGGCCCCGCGTGCTCTCGCTCGCGCGCTCGGACCTCGAACGCTTCACGTATTTCCTGACCCATGGGCGGCTGCCCTGGCATGCCGCCGCGGGCGCCACGCTGGACCCGGCCGCGCTCGCATGGGAGGTGCTGCACACCCACGCGAGCGCGTTCACCGACTGGCTTCGGCACTCGCCCGATCGCGACCGCGCGGTGCGACGCCTGGTCCAGCAATGCGGTACCGGAGTCGCGGCGCGTCTGATGGCGTATATCGCCCGGATGGCACCCGACCGGATCGCGGACCTCACCGCGTTCCTCGGCCGCGCCTTCACCGACACGACATCGAACGCGGGTGAAGCGCCTGTCGGGAGCGCGGTGCACGAGGCAATCCTCCTCGCGCTGCTGTCGCCCGGTGCGTCGACCACGAGCGTCGACGCGCTGGTGCGGGACGCCTTCAAGCGGGTCGCACGGCAGTTGGGAGGCACCCATTCAGGCACCGCGGCGCGGGTGCGCGCCGCACTCGCACGATTGGAGTCGATGCCGATGCCGACGGATGGCCAACGGCAAGCGCATCAGGCCCTGCACGAAGCCGTCGGCAGGGAGACGGCGCGCCACCCCGCCGGGAGGCCCGGCGCCGCGAACGACCGCGGCCCCGGGCAGGCGGACGACGCCGGCGAGGGCGCGATGCCGACGCCCGCGCCACGCGATGCGACGCGATGGGCCGACGCACTGTCCGCCGCCTTCACCCGCGGGGATGCCATCGCCGTGTCCCCCCACTGGCCGCTCTTGCTGCGCGATCACGCTCCGATGGTGACCGCTGCGCTCCGGCGCCACGGCCTGTCGGCAAGGCATCGCCGCCGCATGGCCACGCATCTGCCGCTGCCGATGCTGCGCGACCTCGCGCGGCTGCTCGCCCCGGCGCACGGCGACTTCCTCGACGCCGTCACGAAGCATCCAGGCTGGTTCGATCCCGTCGACGACGATGCCGAAGCGGCCGGACGATCGCTCTGGTTCACGGTGCTGGGGCATCTCGTTCTCGACGCCGAGCCGCGCTTCGACCGCGCTGCCTGCCTCGAAGCCATCGTGCGCGATCGCGCCGACCGCGCGGGCGTGATGGCTTCGACGATGCTGGCCGAGGTCATCGAGCGCGCGACGCGTCCGGGCACCGCCGACGCCCCCGCGCGCGCGATCCTCGCGATGCTGCAGGGGCTTGCCGCCGGTCCTGCGTCGGCGCTTCAGGTCACCGATGGCGCAGAAGCCTCAGCGGTTGACCAGGACCCGCCCGAGCAATGGCCGCCGCCCATCCAACCGGCCATACAGGGGCCGGCACCGACGGGCGTCGGGACACCCGGCACCATCGACGCCATCGAGCAGCAGCTCGGGCGCTGGCTCGCCCGCGGCACGGTCGAAGCGGGTGACGACACCTGGACCCGGATGGTCGCGGAGCACCCCGCCCCGCTGCGCACGGCACTGCGGCGGATGGTGAGCACCAAGGGCGCTCCCCGCGCGATCGAGCAGGTCTTCTCCGCGCCGATGGTCGACGACGTCGTGCGGCTCTTCGCGCCGGCCGGTGCCCCGTTCCTCTCGGAGGTGCTGCACCATCCCGGACGCTTCGACCCGGGCCGCGGCGTCGGTGCGCCGGCCCAGCGGGCGCGCCACGTGCGGGAGTTCACCCTGGCGTACCTGCTCGCCGAGCGCGGCAGCACGTTCAACAACCGGATGTACCTCGGCAACCTCGTGCGCCGGATGGCGGCCGACTCCAACCTCCACTACGCCGAAGTGCTGGCGACACTGGTCGACGCACTCGCGATGTCTCCGGAGACCTCTGGGGTGCCGCAGGAGATGCTCGCGCTGCTGCGGAGCCTGGCGAACGATGCCGACCTGCCCTTGCCGACGCCACGCGGTCGGCCACATGGAACGATCCCGGAGCGGCCAGCGCGCACCCGTCGGCCCGAGGCCTCGCAGATCGCATCCGATACGTCGCGCCGCGGACGATCCGCCACACCGGAGCTTCCCCGCGCCGCCAATGCGCCGCTCCACGCCAGGCCCGCCGGCGCACGCAAGCAGCAGCCACCGGCACCCGGGCGTCCGACACCGCCGCCCAGGGTCGATCCGACGTTGGCGGATCTCACCCGCGTCGCCGTGGCGCTTGCCCGGGGCCGCACGATCGCCGCCGAGGATCCGGCGCGCACCGATGCGCGGGTGCAGCGCCTCCTGCAGTCGTCACCCACAGCGCTGCGCGGGCTGTTCGACCGCCTGCTGGAGGACCGTCACACCATCGAGCGCACCGTCGACGTACTGCCGGAGCCGACGCTCCTCCGCGTGCTCGCGCTCCTGCGCCCAGGCCCCTTCGGCGAGGCCCGGCGCTGCGCGGAGATCGTGGCCGATGCCTGCGCGGACGCCGGAATCGGCATCACGGGTGCGGAGCTTCGCAAGCTGCGGTGGCGCTTCGTGTTCGAGCATCTGATCGCCGAGGGGCGATCGTTCCGCCTCGGCGAGTTCGTGCGCGGCCTGCTGGCGAGCATCGGGGCGCGGCTGCCATCGATCCGGCTCGGTCGCTGGCGGACGCGGGCCATCGACAAGCTGCGCGAGGAGCACCTCGCATCGGAACGCGGGCGCGTGAACGCGATCCTCGCGGCCCTCGCGCCCGAAGGAGGCAATCGCATCGATCCACCCGTCCGACCGGAGACGACGAGCATCGCGTCGTCCCTGCCCGCACCGGGCGAAGCACTGCAGATCGCGAACGCGGGCATGGTGATCGCCGCACCCTACCTGCCCCGACTCTTCGGCATGCTGGGTCTGCTCAACGGCAGCGCGTTCGTCGACGAGGCTGCCGCGGCGCGCGCGATCCACGTGTTGCAGTTCCTGGTGGACGGAAAGGTGGAGCCGCCCGAGCACCTGCTGATCCTCAACAAGCTTCTCTGCGGCGTGCCGCTCGACCGGCCCGTGCCGCGCGACATCGCGCTCACCGACGCCGAGCGCCAGGCGGTCGACGGCCTCATCGCGGGGATGATCGGCAACTGGACCGCGATCGGCCACACCTCCGTGGCCGGCATGCGCGAGTCGTTCCTGCAACGCGAGGGCCGCATCACGCTTGAACGCGATGCGTGGAAGCTCCTGGTCGAGCCGCGCGCATTCGACATGCTGCTGGACCGCCTGCCCTGGAGCATCGCGACGTTGCGGCTGCCCTGGATGGACCGCGTGCTCCACGTGGACTGGCGCTGACGACCATGGATCCCGTGCACGCCAACGCCATCACGCTCGCCGCCGAACTCGACTGGTTCGAGCGCGTGCTGGAGGCGCGAATCGCGCTCCACTTCGAGCAGCCTGCGGCCGTGGCCGACATCCACGACCTGACGCCGCCCGACCTGACCGGCGATCCGTCGGAGTACGCCGCCGTCGTGCACGAGCAGGCGATGGGGTTCGACGAACGCCTGCTGCTCATGCTGGCCCTGGTGCCGCACATCCGGCCGCAGGTGCTCGATCTGCTCTACGTGCGAAACCGCAATCTCGATCGCGGCTTCACGGAGTTCGGTGGCTGGAAGGGCAAGAGCCACGGCGGCTTCCTCCCGACGTGCGAGACGGCCGCCTTCCTGATCGCCGGCGAGGACCTCCGCGCACGCTTCGAGGTGATGAAGCTCTTCGAGGAGGATCACTACTTCCGCACGCACGACATGCTCCGCGTGGAGCACGCCGACGGCGAGGAGCCGTTCTTCAGCGGCGCGCTGCGCCTCACGGTGGAGGCGCTGCACCGACTCACGTCGGGCGACCGCCGCAAGCCCGACTACGGCGTCGCGTTCCCGGCGAAGCGGATCACGACGAGCCTCGAATGGGATGACCTCGTCGTCGCCCACGAAGTGCAGGACGAGATCGGCGCCATCAATGCGTGGATCCGCCACGGCCCGGCGCTGCTGGACGACTGGGGCCTCGCGAAGTCGATCAAGCCCGGCTATCGCAGCCTCTTCTACGGCCCGCCGGGCACGGGCAAGACGCTCACCGCCACGTTGATCGGCAAGCAGGCCGCGGCGGACGTCTATCGGATCGACCTCTCGATGGTGGTCTCGAAGTACATCGGCGAGACGGAGAAGAATCTCGCGAACGTGTTCGACCAGGCGCAGAACCGGCACTGGATCCTGTTCTTCGACGAAGCGGATGCGCTCTTCGGCAAGCGCACCGAGACGTCCAGCTCGAACGACCGGCACGCGAACCAGGAAGTGTCGTATCTCCTGCAGCGGGTCGAGGACTTCCCGGGCGTGGTGATCCTTGCGACGAACCTCAAGGCCAACATCGACGAGGCCTTCGCGCGCCGCTTCCAGTCGCTCGTGTACTTCCCCATGCCCGACGCCGACCAGCGCCTGCGCCTCTGGAAAGGCATGGTCGAGAGCGGATGCCGCCTCGCGGACGACGTCGATCTCGCCATGCTCGCGCAGGACCACGAACTCTCGGGCGGCGCCATCGCCAACGTCATCCGCCACGCCGCGCTCTGCGCGCTGCGGACGGATCGCGACGCCATCGCCCAGGCGGATCTCCTCCAGGGCATCCGCAAGGAACTCATCAAGGACGGGTGGACCGCGTGAACCTTCCCGCCCGACGCCGTCCGGTGATCCATCGCCTGCTTGGCGGCGTGCTCGCGATCGCCTGCGCCACCGGCACGTGGACCGGTGCGGCAACGCCCGAAGCGAAGACCGCTGCCCCACCACCGACGCAGGCGCGGGTCGCGACCGCGAAGCACGACGCCGCGTGCGCGACCCTGACGTCGCCGACCGCCATCGCCTCGCTCGATCGACGGGAAGGGCTCGAACTCCAGCAGCGGCTGCGCGACGTCTACCGTGGAGATCCGCAACTGCAGACCAGCCCGGCGAGTGGCCGGAAGCCGCTCATGGACGGCGTGATCGGGCCGGTCACGCTCACCTGGCTGCAGCGCTTCTGTGTCGAGTTCGATGTGCCCGATCTCGCGGACGGATCCCCAGGCCTCGTCGATACCGTGCACGCGTTCGCGGCGACGCTCGAAGCTCACGACCGGCATCGCGACGTCCTCGTCGGCGCGGATCTCGGTCGCTGGATCGCGTCGCTGCCGGCCGCAAAGCGCACGCGGGCCGTGACCTCCCGCCTCTTCGGCGGAAACGACGAGATCGTCCAGTTGATGTCGGCATTCGCCGCGCAGGGACCGGAGGCTCCCCCGCGGGAGATCGACGAGGCCGCGGTCTACTACGAACTGACCGCGGCGAATCTCGCCACGCTGGCGGCGCCGCGCGTGGCGCTCGACGCGATCGCGAAACTGGCGGATCAGCCGCCCCTCAACGCCGAGGCGTTCGACACCACGGTCACCGGCCTGCTCGAGGCAGCCGGGCTGCCGGCCGCCGATCTCCTGCCGACGGTCCGCCGCCACGCCGAACTGCGCACCACGCACCAGATCACTGCCGACGTGATCCAGAGCCTGAAGGTACGTCGCCTGCCGCCGGCCGCGATCGCCCTCGCGCAAGCGGTGCAGGACCTGCCGTTCCCCGAGCGCGCGGACCTCGCCGGCGCGCTGGACGATGCGATCAAGGCGGCCGCCGACGCTGCACCGGCAGAGGCGCCGATGGAGGCACCGTTGGTGGCTCCGACGGCAACCCCCAGTGCACCACCCGCGAGCGCGGCGCCGGAGAAGCCGGCGGCCGCGGCGGACGGCACTCCGACAGTGTCAGCGCCCCCGCCCGCTCCGGTGGTGGCGCCACCGCCACCGGCTCCGCGTCCGCCCGTGGCACAGAACCTTGCGCCGTTCGCTAAGGAGATCGTCAAGGCATCGGTCATCCGCAGATCTTTCCAGGTGACCGAAGCCACGGTGGAGGCGCTGGCGGCCGACCCGGACTTCGGAGCGCTGCCGGTATTCCTCGTCGAAACCCTGAAGAAGCTGCAGGACGTCGAGTACCCCACCGACGCGCTCTTCCGCGCCGCGGTGAATGCCCGGATCGTCGATGCGTTCCTCGACGCCAGCCCGAACTCGCGCTCCGACAAGACGCTGAAGGCGATGAAGGACATCGAGACGATGGCCCCGCCCGCGGCGTATCTGGACGTCGCCCGGGGCATCGCACGCGAGATCGCCCTCGATCGGTACAAGTCGAACCGCGAGATCCGGGACGATCTCGCGAAGAAGATCGCGATCCTCGTGCAGCCGCACCTCACGGCCATCGAGAAGGTCGCCCGCCAGCGCCACTTCTTCATCCAGGACAAGGTGAGCGTCTGGAACGGCGGCGGATGCGGTTGCGTGCTGGACGATCGCCTGCCCGGGGGCGGCTCGACGCTCGGCGGACGCACGAGTTCCGGCATCGTCTACGGCCTCTTTCCGGTGTGGCAGACCGGCCGCGAGCAATTGATCGACTTCTCCGTGCTGTCGAGCGTCGGCTACTACGCCGTGCCGTTCGACGACACGGGCGCCCTGCAGGACCCACTGTCCAAGCTGGCCAGGAATGACAAGCGCCTCGACTTCGTCGACACGGCACACCAGCACGGCGTGCGGGTCGACTGGATCGTGCGACGGGTCGACTGGTCGTCGTGGACGGCGTTGGCCCTGGAGGCGCGGACGCGGGCCTTCGACAACCTGATCGACAACATCGAGAAGATGCTGGGGGAGACCAGCGGTCACTGGATGCGGCGGCTCGCGTCCACGCTGTCCCTGGGGGCCATTCCTGCCCCGCACCGCGGCGATGGCGTCACCCTCTACTTCGACAACTATCCGGACGATCCTCCGTCGATCCAAGCCTTCAAGAACTTCCACCAGAACCTGCACGATCGGTTGCGGATGTCGGTCGGGGAGAAATACTCCGTCAACCTTCTTTTTCCGGCTTCCGCGCTGGGTACGGGCATCCACGAGTGCGAGCACCTCGCCGAACTGCTGTACGGCCCATCGGGCACGAAGCCGACGAACACGGGCAAGTTCCTCGTCTTCCTGAGCGAACCGTCCATCGACCGCAAGAAGGACCTGCGCAAGACCATCGAGGACTGCGCATCGGGCAAGCTTCGCAAGGACCTCCAGCAGAACATCGTCCCGATCATCCAGTACAACGGGTACGACGAACACCAGTTGAAGGACGACGTCGTGTACTTCGACTTCAACTTCGGTGGCATCGGGCTGTGGCCGCACCCGGTGGCGTCGGACATGCCTGACGCCGGCGCCCCCAAGGCGCACGTCACCGCCGAGCAGATCGGCGGCGACATCCGCGAGATCCTGACCGGTGACCGCACCCAGGGCGGCACCGCGCAGAAGAGTCTCGATCGCGTCTGCACGTTCGTGTGCCCCAATCGATGGGTGTTCCGCGGGCTCTTCGAGATCTTCCTGGCGATCCTGGCGATCTCGTTCGTCGTGCGGCTGACGAACTGCCGGCTCAACTTCGCACTGCAGGCCAGACCCGCGTACTTCTACCTGTACATGGGCGGAATCGTCGCGCCGACGCTCGTGCTGTTCCTGGCCCTGCTCTACTGCGACCCCGCCTGGGAGAGCATCCGCGAGGGCAACATCCCGTTCCTGCTGCTCGCGGTCACGTTCATCGGCTTCGTCATCTGGCTCTACATCGACGCGCGGCGCCAGGCGTCGAAACCGTAGCGCACATCGCCATGGATCCCGTCGCCCGCGCCACCGTGCTCGATTTCCACCGCCACCGCATCGGCGTGTTCGGCGCCGGTTCGGTCGAGAGCCTGGGCTGGCGCGACGCCGCCAGTCAGCAGCGCCGCTTTTCCGTGATCGCCGACGCCTGCGACTTCGACGGCACCAGCGTGCTCGACATCGGCTGCGGCCGAGGCGATCTCAGGGCGTTCCTCGACGCGCGGGCCCACGACTTCTCGTACCTCGGACTCGAGCACGTTCCGGCGTTCGTCGAGGAAGCACGCAGCAGGTACGCAATGCATCCTCGTACCATGTTCGTGCAATGCGATTTCAGCGCCGTGGCGCTCCCATCCGCCGACCACGTCGTGGCATCCGGCGCGTTGGCGTATCGCTGCCCCGACCCCGACTTCCACCTGACGATGATCCGGCGCATGTTCGAGGCAGCGCGGCACACCGTCGTCTTCAATCTCCTCGACGCCACTGCCTTCCCCGAGCATCCGCTGCTCGTGGGCCGTGACCGGCGGGAGGTCCTCGAACTCTGTCGATCGCTCTCGCCGCACGTCGAATTGATCGACGGATATCTCGAAGAAGATTTCACCATCTGTGTACGACGAGCCCCCACCGAGGCAGGCCCCGGGGACCTCAATTCGACGGAGAACCCACGATGAGCAAGTCGGCGAAGACGAGCGAACAGTCCGCGACATCGCAGCGCGCCGCTGCCCACGGCAACGCCGCGAAGCAGCCACTCCATGCAGCCGGGCCGGCCGACGCGATCCACGAAAGCCCGCGCATGACGGCGCAGCGCCAGCGCGCCATGGCCGCGTTCGGCGAGACCGCGCAGCGGGTGGAGGACGAGGAACCGTTGCAGGGGAAATTCGAAGCCGCGCAGCGCGTGGAGGAAGAGGAGCCGTTGCAGGGGAAGTTCGAGACCGCGCAGCGCGTGGAGGAAGAGGAACCGTTGCAGGGCAAGTTCGAAGCCGCCCAGCGCGTGGAGGAAGAGGAACCGTTGCAGGGCAAGTTCGAGCCCGCGCAGCGCGTGGAGGAAGAAGAACCGTTGCAGGGAAGGTTCGAAACCGCGCAGCGCATGGAGGAAGAGGAACCGTTGCAGGGGAAATTCGACGCTGCGCAGCGCATGGAAGAAGAGGAACCGTTGCAGGGCAAGTTCGAGCCCGCGCAGCGCGTGGAGGAAGAGGAGCCGCTGCAAGGGAAGTTCGACACCGCGCAGCGCGTTGAGGAAGAGGAACCGTTGCAGGCCAAGGAGACAGGCGCACCCGCGAACAAGACAGGCATGCCCGACGACCTCAAGACCGGCATCGAATCCATGTCGGGGATGGATCTCTCCGACGTGAAGGTCCACCGCAACTCGGGCAAGGCCGCGGAACTGCAGGCACACGCCTACGCGCAGGGCAACGACATCCACGTGGCACCGGGGCAGGAGAAGCATCTGCCGCACGAGGCCTGGCACGTGGTGCAGCAGCGCCAGGGGCGCGTGAAGCCGACGATGCAGTTACAGGGGGTCGCGGTGAACGACGACGCAGGTCTGGAGCAGGAAGCCGACGTGATGGGGGCGAAGGCGCTGCAGCGGGTGGCGACCAACACGGACCATGCGCGCGGAATCTCCCATGGAAGCCAGGGCTTGCCGGTGGCGCAACGTCTGTTGCGAACACACAAGATCAAGAACGACGACGGCAAGCTCGTCCAGGAGATCACAGGGGACGACTTCCTTGTGAAGTACGGGCAGCTGATGGCGGGCGACACGTCCGTGCTTGTGGACGGTGATCCTGTTGGCGAAACAGGCCTGAAGAAGACACTTCTGGAGGACGAAGTCGCAGGCGGCGCACTTTCCACGGATTTTGTCGAATCCATCATGGGTAGAGACTCCTGGCTTCCGAATGACGAACAGCTCCAGCAGTCGCTCGTGGACTATGTGCGATCTGAGAACACGCACCTTCCGGAAGTCGGCTCCGAGGAGGGCGACGAGGACGAAACGAACGAGCAATACATGAGGGCCTTGGATTTCGGCACCGATTACGCGGAGCACGTCAAGCAGTGGATCAGCGACACCGCCGACCTCGATGGGGCCACGACAGTCGCAGAGGTCGATGAAATCGCGGAAGCGGTTCCGGCAGTCTGGAGATTCGAAATCCCCTCCCTCGTCTACGAACAGACGAGGACGCGTTACTACGGCCCCGACGTCGCGCCTGCTTACGTGGCGCCGTTCAAGAAGATGATCGGGGATACGAACTCGAACGCCATCACGAGCTACGAGTTTGTCGAGAAGTACGGCTCGGAAGCGGCCGGCACCCTCGGCGCGGAGTTCAAGGTGGCAGCGCCTGCCGAGATGGTGGGCAAGTACAACGACAAGGCCGTGCTGCACACCCACTACGCCACCGAGGACTCGCCACCGAACTACGGGCATACCAAGCCGTACGAGCAACGGTTCGCAAAGGGGTTCGGCTATACGATGGTCAAGACATCGGCCATCAAGGCGGTCGACGATTCGAGCAAGACGTACGACGAACTGTAGTCGCGGGGGTCTGGCGGCGACCTCGACACCCGCGCGGCATTCAAGGGCTAGTGGTAACCGTCAGCGGCAACAGAGTCGGATCGCCATACCACGCCGTCACAGACTCCCCCGTGTTGTCGGTGTCGGTGGCCACGGCCACCGCGATGATCGGTGGGGCTTCCTCCCCAAAGGCCGCGCGGAAGTCCGCGGCAACGTCGCGCTCCACCGTCACCCACTGCCCGGCGCGCGTCGCCCCTGACGTCGCGACGATCATGCGCATCCGATCGGTGAACGGGCTCCACGCGGACGAACCCTCGGGCGCCCGCGCATCCCAGACGTAGCAGAGCGCAGCGGCCGGGACGGCGTCGCCGTACAGCGTCCGCGCGAGTTTCAGCTTCATCCGGGTCGCGAAGGGAAGTCTCGTCACGTCGTAGTCGAACAGCACGTACACGCGCGCCGCGAAGTCGTCGCCGCGCTTCGTTCCGAACACACCCTGGTCCACGACGCGGCTCACCTTCCATCGCCAGGTGAGGCGAGGGTTCGCTCGGGGATCGACACGAAGACGATGCGTGAGGCCCGCCATCGATGCCTGTGCATCGGCCTGCAGTACGCGGACACCTCCGTCGTCCACGATCCGGTAGATCGTCGTGCGCGGCACCTTCGGCAGCTTCGTCACTTCCCAGCCGGGTGGCACATCCGCTTCCAGAGGTGCGGTTGCGAACGGCGCGATGTGCAGCCCCTCCGCAAGCGCTGCGGGCCCCATCGTCGAAGCCACGCAGACGGCGCACGCCGTCGCAACGCGTGCGACACGGCTCCACACCCGCGCGGAAACGAAAACGGGCCCCGAGGGCCCGTTCCGATCATCGTGGCGAGTGCCGATCAACCGAGATTCACCATCACGTGGCGCACGACCGTGTAGTCCTCGAGGCCGTACATCGACATGTCCTTCCCGTAGCCGGACTGCTTCATGCCGCCGTGGGGCATCTCGTTGGTGAGCATGAAGTGGGTGTTGATCCACGTCGCACCGTACTGCAGCCGGGAGGCCACCTTCATCGCGCGCGAGACGTCGCGCGTCCACACGGACGACGCGAGGCCGTAGTCGGAATCGTTGGCCCAGGCCACCGCGTCGTCGGCATCGGTGAAGCGGGTCACGGACACGACGGGGCCGAAGACCTCGCGACGCACGATCTCGTCGTCCTGCAACGCACCCGCGACGACGGTGGGTTCGTAAAAGAAGCCCGCGCCGGCGACCGTCGTGCCACCGGTCACGACTTCCATGTGCTTGGTGGCGGCCGCACGATCGACGAAGCCCGCGACGCGCTCGCGCTGCCGGGCGGAGATGACCGGCCCAAGCTCGGTCGCATCGTCCTCCGGGGCACCGACCTTCAGGGTGCCGACCGCCGAAGCGAGGTCCGCCACCAGCTTGTCGTAGATCTTCGCGCCAGCATAGACGCGGCAGGCGGCCGTGCAGTCCTGGCCCGCGTTGTAGAAGCCGAACGTGCGCAGACCGTTCACCACGGCGTCCAGATCGGCGTCGTCGAAGACGATCACCGGGGCCTTGCCGCCGAGTTCGAGATGAGTGCGCTTCAGCGTGGGCACGGCGGCCTGCAGCACGGCCTGACCCGTGGCAACGCTGCCGGTCAGCGAAACCATGGCGACCTTCGCATGGGAGATGAGCGGTTGACCGACCGTGGCGCCGCGACCGTGCACGACGTTGACCACCCCGGGCGGGAAGACGTCCGCGAGGATCTTCGCGACCTTCAGCGTGGAGAGCGGCGTCAGTTCGGAGGGCTTCAGGATGATCGTGTTGCCGGCCGCCAGGGCAGGCGCGATCTTCCAGGCAGCCATCATGAGCGGGTAGTTCCAGGGGGCGATCTGGGCGACGACCCCGATCGGATCGCGCCGGATCATGCTCGTGTGACCCGCGAGGTACTCCTTGGTCGCACTGCCCGACAGGCAACGGGCCGCACCGGCGAAGTAGCGGAACACATCGGCGACGGCGGGCAGTTCGTCACCGAGCGCGCGGGCGAGCGGCTTGCCGCAGTTGAGGGACTCGATCCGCGCGATGGCGTCGGCCTCGTCGTCGATCCGTTGCGCGAGTTTCAGCAGCAGCATCGAGCGCTCGGCGGGGGTCGTCCAGGCCCAGGTGTCGAAGGCCTTCGCCGCCGCCGACACCGCGGCGTCTATCTGGCCAGGGCTCGCCTCCGCGATGCTCACGATGGGCTTGCCCGTCGCAGGATTGAGGACCGGCAGGCTCTCGCCGTCGCCCGTCACGAACTTGCCGCCGATCAGCAGTTGGGTATCCATGGGTCTTCCTCTCTCAGCTTCGAATGGGTCCCGGCGCGCTCACTTCACGCTGCCGGCGACGTCCTGGGTGTCACGGGTCAGCCAGAAGGCGCCGACGATGGGCAGGAAGGTCACGGCGATCACGAACACGGCCACGACGTTCGTCACCGGACGATCCCGCGGGCGTACCAGTTCCGACAGCATCCAGATGGGCAGCGTGCTCTGCTGCCCCGCCGTGAAGGTCGTCACGATCACCTCGTCGAACGACAGCGCGAAGGCAAGCATGCCGCCTGCCAGAAGTGCCGTCGCGATGTTTGGAAGGATCACATGCCGGAGCGTCTGGAACGCGTCGGCACCGAGATCCATCGAGGCTTCGATCAGCGCACGGCTCGTGCGGCGGAACCGCGCAAGCACGTTGTTGTAGACCACCACGATGCAGAACGTCGCGTGGCCGATCACGATGGTCCAGAAGCTGAACGGGATCTCGGTCAGGCTGATGGCCGATCGCAGCGCGATGCCCGTGATGATGCCTGGCAGCGCAATGGGCAGCACCACGAGCAGCGAGACGGCCTCGCGTCCGAAGAAGCGGCTGCGCCACACCGCGGCGGCCGCGAGCGTGCCCAGCACCAGTGCTACCGCGGTCGAGGTCGCCGCAACCTGCACCGAGAGGGTGAGCGCTTCGCGGATGTCGTTCCGCTGCAGGGCGACGCCGAACCATTTCGTCGTGAACCCGGGGATCGGGAAGACGAAGCTCTTCGACTCCGAACTGAACGCGTAGAGCACGATGATCGCGAGCGGGACGTGCAGGAACAGGAGTCCCGCGAGTGCGGCCACCTTGAGAGGAATGCCGGCGCGGGGACCACGGCGGGTGTCAGAGCGCATCGAAGGCCCCCAGCCGTTTCGCGATCGAGAGGTACACGCCCATGATCACGATGGGCACGATGGTGAACGCCGCCGCCATCGGGATGTTGCCCGCCACGCCCTGATGCGAGTAGACGGCCTGCCCCAGGAACGGCGTGGACTGCCCGATGATCCCGGGGATGATGTAGTCGCCCAGCGTGAGCGAGAAAGTGAAGATCGACCCCGCGACCACGCCGGGAAACGCCAGCGGCAGGATCACGTGGCGGAAGGTACTGCCGGGCGTGGCGCCGAGATCCCCGGACGCCTCGATGACGGACGCCGGCACCCGCTCGAGCGCCGCGATGATCGGCAGGATCATGAAGGGTACCCAGATGTACACGAACACGATGAAGGTGCCGAGGTACGACGTCGACAGCGACGGCCCGCCGACGACGGGGAGATCGAGCACCGCTGCCAGCACACCATCGAGCCCGAGGTGCACGGCGAACCAGTTCACGATGCCTTCCTTCGCGAGGATCAGCTTCCACGAGTACACGCGCACGAGGTAGCTCGACCAGAGCGGCAGCATCACGCCGAGGTAGATGAGAGCCTTGAGTTTCGGACCGGCGTACCGCACGGCGTAGTACGCGATCGGGAAAGCGACGAACGTGCAGCCGACGGTGACGCACGCGGCCATCACGACCGTGCGGATCACGATGTCGTGATTGGCCGGATTGGTGACGAACTCTCGGTACGTGGACAACGAGAACTCGCGGATCACCACGCCCGAGAACTCGTCGATGGAGAAGAAGCTCTGTGCGAGCAGGGAGAAGAGCGATCCGAGATAGACGATGCCGAGCCACGCGAGCGGCGGCGCGAGCAGCAGAAAAAGCGTGAGGCGATGGTCCAGGTAGAGACGCGTGGACAGCCGCCGCAAGGGCCCGCCGGCCGGGAACGTGACCGACGCTGTCATGCGCTCTCCGAGAGCGGCTGCACGTGCCGGCGTTCCACCTGCAGTTGCACGGGCGCACCGGGCTCGCGCCCGGGCCGCGCCGCACCACCGTCGAGATTCTGCTCGACGACGGCGAGTTCGCCACCCTCCACTTCCACCACGACGCGCACGGTGGCGCCGAGATAGGTGGTACCCGTCACGCGCCCCTCCAGCCACACGTGGCCGGGCTCGGGCGGCGCGTCGGCGGCGACGATGCGGATACGCTCGGGCCGCACGGCGTACTGACCCGGAAAGCCACCGAGGCGCTGCGCGAGGTAGCCTTCCACCAGGTTGGTCTGGCCGACGAAGCCGGCCACGAAGGCGCTCGCCGGATGGTCGTACACCTCGGCGGGCGTGCCGATCTGCTCGATGCGCCCGCGATTGAACACGGCCAGGCGATCGCTCATCGCAAGCGCTTCGCCCTGGTCGTGGGTGACGTAGATGAACGTGATGCCGACGCGACGCTGCAGGCTCTTCAGCTCGTGCTGCATCTGTTCGCGCAGCTTGAGATCGAGCGCACCGAGCGGTTCGTCGAGCAGGAGCACGCGCGGATGATTCACCAGCGCCCGCGCCAAAGCCACACGCTGCCGCTGTCCGCCCGAGAGCTGACTCGGCTTGCGATCGCGATAGCCCTCCAGCCGCACCATCGCGAGCATCTCGTCCGCCAAACGCGCCCGCTCCGCCTTCGCGACCTTGCGGATCATGGGTCCGTACTCCACGTTCTCCCCCACGGTCATGTGGGGGAAGAGCGCGTAGTCCTGGAACACCGTGTTCACGTCGCGCAGGTACGGCGGCGTGCCCGAAACGTCGGCACCGTGGACGGCGATGGTGCCGCGCGTGGGCTGCTCGAATCCGGCAATGAGCCTCAGGCAGGTGGTCTTGCCCGAGCCCGAGGGGCCCAGCATCGAGAAGAACTCGCCGTCGGCGATGTCGAAACTGACATCGTCGACGGCGCGAACATCCCCGAAGAGGCGGCTGACACCGGTGAAGCGGACGGCCGGCGTGCCGTCACCCGGCCCGGGTGACGGTCCGTGGTGGGGAGACTGCACGTCTCATCGCCCGCCGAGGATGGCGATGTAGTCCGACACCCAGCGGTAGTACGGCACGCAGCCCTTCGGGTCGGCGCACTTCGCGACCGGCGTGCGCCAGAACGAGATGCGTTCGAACTCCTTGTAGCCGTTGTTATCGCAACCACCGTCGCCCAGCAGCGCATTGCCCTTGCACGCGGCCGGCACGGCGGGGACGGAACCGAACCAGGCGGCGAGATCACCCTGCAGTTTCGGGTTCACCGAGTGCTCCATCCACATGTAGGCGCAGTTCGGATGCTTGGCATTGGCGTGGAGCATCGTGGTGTCGGCCCAGCCCGTTGCGCCCTCGACCGGGACGACGCTGGCGATGGGCTGCTTGTCTCCCTGCAGGAGATTCACCTGGAAGCCCCAGGCGGACGAAGCGACGACGCCTTCGTTCTTGAAGTCGTCGATCTGAACCATGGCATCGTGCCAGTACCGGGCCACGAGCTTGCGCTGTTGACGGAGCAGATCGAGCGCAGCCTTGTACTGGTCCTCGTTCAGCTCGTAGGGATCCTTGATGCCCAGCTCGGGCTTCGTCGACTTCAGGTACAGCGCCGCGTCCGCGATGTAGATCGGGCCGTCGAAGGCCTGCACGCGGCCCTTGTTCGACTTGCCGTCGTCGAGCGTCATCTCCTCGAAGACGACCTTCCAGCTGGTGGGCGCGGTCTTGAAGGCCTTGGTGTTGTACGCCAGCACGTTGTAGCCCCACTGATACGGCACCCCGTAGTGCTTGCCGTCGACGTAATGCCAGCGGGCCTTCTGCAGGCGCGGGTCCACGGTCTTGTAGCTCGGGATCAGATCGACGTTGATCTCCTGCACGCGCTTGCCAGCGATGAGCCGCATGCTGGCGTCGCCGGAGGCCGTCACCAGATCGAAGCCGCCCTCGTTCATCAGCGCCACCATTTCGTCGGAGGTGCCCGCGGTCTTCACCTTCACCTTGCAGCCGGTCTTCTTCTCGAAACCCGTGACCCAGTCGAAGCCCTTGTCGGTCTCGCCGCGCTCGATGTAGCCGGGCCACGCGACGATGTCGACCTGCCCTTCTCCCTTGCCGACCTTAGACAGGGGACCTGCGTGGGCGGCGCTCAAGCCGACGCCCAGTGCCGCCGCGACGGCGACGACGGAAGTCCGTACGAGCTTGCGGGTGAACGACCGGGACTGGCGGGAGGATGCTGCGTGGTTCATGGCGAATCTCCTGGGGTGGCTGGGAACGAACCTGTCAGGGCTGGGAACTGCCGGCGCCGGAAGCGCCTGACACCGGACAATAGAAGAAAGGTGCGGTGAAAGGTACGCCGGAACCGCTGGTGACGACACGCCTCTGCGGGCGCTTGCGGGTGTGAAGGAAATGGGTCGGGGGCATGATCGGCCGGACGATCGTCGGGGGCTATTCCGCCCGCGCCGTGGCGAACGTGACGGGCTTCAGCCGGAACACCGGCCTCGGGCTGCGATCCTCGAAATAGGGAAGCATCTGCGGCACGAGGGCGGCCAGCGCCTCCTGGCGCTTCTCCGGCGCCGGGTGCGTGCTGAGGAAATCGCTCTTGCCCGAACCACCGGAGACCTTGGCCATCTTCTGCCAGAGGGTGACGGCCGAGCGCGGATCGTAGCCGGCGCGCGCGGCCAGTTCGATGCCGATCCGGTCGGCTTCGGATTCGGCCTCCCGACTGTTGGGCAGTGTGAGCGCGACCTGGGCAGCGGAGTTGGCCGCCTGCATCGCGAGCCCGGAGAACTTGGGCCCCGCCAGCACCCCGACGACATTGAGCCCGACCTGCTTGGCCATGGTCTGCGACATCTTCTCCGCCTGGTGCTTCGCGAGCGCGTGCGCGATCTCGTGCCCCATCACCTGCGCGATCTCGTCGTCGGTCGGCTTAAGCGCCACGATGAGACCCGTGTAGAAGGCCATCCGCCCGCCCGCCATGCACCAGGCGTTCACGGTCTTGGGGTCGTCGATGACCTTCACGCTCCACTGCCACTCGGCAGTCTCGGGGCGGTAGTTGATCGCGTGAGGCACGAGCCGCTCGGTGATCGTGACGATGCGTTTGGTGACGGCGGGGTCGTTGTCGAGCTTCCCCTGCTTCTGCAGGGGCGAAAGCATCTGCATGTACGCGGTCTGGGAAGACGCGATGGCCGTCTCCTCGGGCACGATGAGGAGCTGGCTGCGACCGGTGACCGGAGCGCTCTGGCACGCCGCGAGCAGCACGGCCGCGAGCACCGGCACGATGACCGGACGGAAGACGCGAGGAGCGGCACGGCGGACGGCGCCCAAGGTGGCGGCAGTTACGACAGGGCTGGCAATGGCGGCCGCCGGGGTGAGACGTGGCATGAAGGGTTTCCTGTTCAAGCGTGGAGACGGCTGTATCTCGGCACCTTCGCCATGAGGTACTGCATCTGGTCCTGCAGGATCCTGCGATTCTGGAGGATGAGGTGTTCGTGCCGGTTGGGCACGTACGGGGCGTAAAGCAGCGGCATCCCCGCTGCCTCCGGGGTACGTCCGCCCTTTCGGATGTTGCAGACACGGCAGGCGGTGACGACGTTCATCCACCGATCGCGCCCGCCGCGGTACACCGGCACGACGTGATCCCTGGAGAGGTCTCGCTCGCGGAAGTGGTCCCCGCAGTACGCGCACAGATGGAGATCGCGGGCGAAGAGAGACACGTTCGTGAGGGGAGGTTCCCCGTGGAGATGCCCCGGAAGCTCCGACGCGCCCTTGATCGCGATGATGCTGGAGGTGCTGAGCGACGACCGTTCGCCCGTGATGCGTGAGACCCCGCCATGATAGGTCGCCACGACATCGCCGAGCGACCACGCGACCATGCGTCGCGCGTGATAGGTGATGGCCTCCTCGATCGGCAGCCAGCGTCCCGGCTGGCCAGCCATGTCGAGCGCGAGAATCAACGCCACAATCCGGTCTCCTGCTTGGTCGGTCGTGTTGCTGGGTCGGTCGTCTTCTTCTGATCTGGGCTGCGCGAGACGCCGGCACCGCGCGCCCGGACCCGCGCCGATCACGCTCCGCCGCCCCCGCGACTGGTTCGAGTATAAGGTTTGCCTAAGGCCGTGCAAACGGGCGGAAGGCGGGCGGAAGGCGGGCGGAAGGCGGGCCGAAGGCGGGCCGAAGGTCGCCCCAAGGCGGCCCAGGCTACCCCATCAAGCGCCCCGTCGGAATCGCTACGGGAGTGCCTCGACCACCGGGGTGACGCGCTGGATGGTGATCGCGTTGACCGGGCATGCCGCCTCGCAGCGGCCGCAGCGGACGCACTGATCCTGGTCGATCCAGAGACGGTTGTAGTAGAGCGAATCGGTTTCGCCCTGGCGGATCCGCTCGTGACCCGTGATGCGCCCTGCGTCGTCGCGCAACAGGGCGGCGACCTCCACGATGCAGCCGTCCACGGGCTTCACCTTGATGCATTCGTCGCACAGCACGCACTTGCTGTCGATGATCTCGAACTTGTAGTGACAGAGGTAGCAGCGGGAAGCCGCCTCGCGCGCCACCACTTCCGGATAGCCGGTCTCGACCTCGTCAGTCAGCCCTCTCGCGGCCTGCGGGAGCACGGGCATCGGATGGATCGGGATGTCGTTCATTGCAGCCGTCCGACCGGTGGTGCGTGCGCCCGGCCCCTTCGACAGGAACGCCGGCTCGACCTGGACACGTTCGCGCAGCCGATCGCGCCGGCTCAGGAACCGGTCGACCGCCTGCACGCATTCCTTCGCATGCCCGATCGCGCGAATGAGCGTCGTCGCACCCTGGGCGAAATCCCCGGCGACGAAGAGCCCCGGGATCCGGGTGTCGCGGGCCTTGCCCGACGCGAGCCAACCCTCGGCGTCGACGATCTCGGACGCCAGGGCGGCGTCGATCCACCCGGTATCCGGCACCTGCCCCGTCGCGAAGATGACCCGGTCGGCCGGCATGTCGAACTCGCTCTCCGGGATCGCTTCGAAGCCGCGCCGGCCATCGGCACCGGTGACCGTCGCCCGCGTACGCGCGAATCGCACCGCGATGACACGCCCGGTCGCGTCGCCCAGAACGGCAACGGGGGCGACGTCGTTCTCCAGCCGCCCCCCCTCCTCCAGATACTCCTCGATCTCGCCCGGAAGCACGACCATGTCGGCCCGGGGGCGCCGATAGCAGACGGTGACGTCCGCTCCGAGGCGCACGGCCGTCCGCGCGCAATCCATGGCGGTGTAGCCGCCGCCGATCACGAGCGTGCGGTGCCCGGCATCACGGCGTCCGCGCTCGTTCACCTGCAGCAGGAAATCGAGCCCGTGTTCGACGCCATCGAGATCGGCACCGGGAATCGCGGGCCGGTGCGGCCGCAGGGTGCCGGCGGCCAGCACCACGGCGTCGTTGTCGGCCATCAGCTGCGCGAGGGTCACATCGCGACCCACGTCCACGCCACAGCGCAGATCGACGCCGTTCGCCAGCGTCTGCGCCACTTCGCGGTCGACGAGATCCCGCGGCAGCCGGAACGCGGGGATGCCCTGGTTCAGCATGCCGCCGGGCCGGTCGTGCTTCTCGAGCACGGTGACGCGATGCCCCCGACGGGCAAGTTCCCGTGCGACGGTGAGCCCCGCGACGCCCGCACCGATCACGGTCACGCGCCGGCCGCTGTCGGGAAAGAGCGAAGGCAGGGTCACGGGCGGCAGACCGGAGAGGTCGGCGGCGGACCGCTTCGAGAAGCAGATCGCGACAGTCTCGCCGTTGCCGGGGCGCCCGTGCCGGCAGGCATCCTCGCAGGGGCGCGAGCAGACGCGACCGAGGATGCCGGGGAAGACGTTGTCGCGCAGATTGATGTGGTAGGCGTCGGCGTGACGCCCTTCGTGGATCGCTTCGAGATAGCCGGGGATGTCGGTCCCGGCGGGGCAGGCCGTGCGGCACGGGATGTTGCGCTCGAGCCAGTGGACGTCCTGCGGTGCGTCCGACCGGACCGTCACGGTCGAGGCCGGGCTGACCGTGAGCGCCGTCAGCGCCTTGAAGACCGTGCGATCCCGTTGCATGACAATGCCCCCTAGAAGAGCCCGACCACGCGGCCGTCCGACCCGAGCCCGATCTTGGTGGCCGACGGCACCTTCGGCAGACCGGGCATCGTCATGATGTCGCCGCACACGGCCACCACGAACTCGGCGCCCGCCGACAGCCGGATCTCGCGCACATGAACGGTGTGCCCGGAGGGTGCGCCACGGGCGGTCGCGTCGGTCGAGAACGAGTACTGCGTCTTCGCGATGCAGACCGGGTAATGACCGAAACCGTCCTCCTGCAGCCGCTGCAGCTGGGTGCGCACCTTCGCGTCGGCCGTGATGCCAGTCGCCCCGTAGATCTTGCGGGCCACCGACTCGATCTTCTCCCAGAGCGGCGCGCTGTCCTCGTAGACGAACTTCATCTCGCCGGGCGCGTTCTCGATCACGTCGACGACGGCATGGGCGAGGTCCTCCGCCCCCTTGCCGCCCTCCGCCCAGTGGCGCGCGAGGACCACCCGCACGCCGAGGGCCTCCATGCGTGCCTGGATCGCTGCGTGTTCGGCCGCGGTGTCGTTGGTGAAATGGTTGATGGCGACGACGCACGCGAGCCCGTAGTGCTCGCGCACATTGCGCACGTGCCGTTCGAGGTTGGCGAGCCCGCGCTCGACCGCGGCGACGTTCTCCTCGTCGAGTGCCTTCTTCTCGACACCACCGTGGTACTTGAGGGCACGGACGGTGGCCACGACCACCGCGACACTGGGCCGCAGACCGGACTTGCGGCACTTGATGTCGACGAACTTCTCGGCGCCCAGATCGGCCCCGAAGCCGGCTTCCGTCACGACATAGTCCGCGAGCTTCAGCGCGCTGCGCGTGGCGATGACCGAATTGCAGCCGTGCGCGATGTTCGCGAAGGGACCGCCGTGGATGAACGCCGGATTGTTCTCGAGCGTCTGCACCAGGTTGGGCTTGAGGGCGTCCTTCAGCAGCACCGTCATGGCGCCGTCGGCCTCGAGGTCGCGGGCGCGGACGGGTGTCTGGTCACGGGTGTAGCCCACCACGATGTTGCCGAGGCGCTCGCCGAGATCCTTCAGCGATGTCGCGAGGCAGAAGATCGCCATCACCTCGGACGCCACGACGATGTCGAAGCCGTCCTCGCGCGGGAAGCCGTTCGCCGTGCCGCCCAGGGCCACGACCGTGTCGCGCAGCGCCCGGTCGTTCATGTCGAGCACGCGCTTCCACGTGATGCGGCGGATATCGATGCCCAGCTCGTTGCCGTGATGGATGTGGTTGTCGATCAGTGCCGCCAGCAGATTGTTGGCCAGCTGGATGGCGTTGAAGTCCCCGGTGAAATGGAGGTTGATGTCCTCCATGGGCACCACCTGCGCGCGTCCCCCGCCCGCCGCCCCGCCCTTGATGCCGAAGACCGGTCCCAGCGAGGGTTCCCGCAGGCAGATGAGCGCCCGCTTGCCGATGCGGTTCAGCGCATCGCCGAGCCCCACGGTGGTGGTGGTCTTGCCCTCCCCCGCCGGGGTCGGGCTGATGGCGGTGACGAGGATCAGCTTGCCGTCCGGGCGATCGGCGAGCGACTCGAGATAGTCGAGCGAGATCTTCGCCTTGTAGTGCCCGTAGGGTTCCAGATGCTCGTCAGGGATGCCGAGGCGCTTCTCGGCGAGGGGGATGATGCGTTCGAGCCGGGCCCGCTGCGCGATGTCGATGTCGGAGAGCACGATTCTTCCTGTTGGCCCCGGCCGCGCGGTGCGGCGCCAGGGGTGGAGGCATGGGGAGAAGTGGAACGGCAGGCGGCGGCCGAAAACGGCACCACCCGTCGACCCAAGTGGGCGTGCGGCGCGCGGACCAGCCGCAGACGCCGAACGACCTCCGCGTGGTCAGTCCTTGCGCTTCAGGCCGTCGCCGGTACGGCCAAGCTCGGGCGCGAAGAACGTGGTGCCGCTCGGACCGATACCGGCGATCTGGACGATCACCTCGTCGTCCTTCGCGCCGTCGTAGTGCCCCTCACCGGCCGGGTGCTTCATGAAGCTACCCGCCGGCAGCGGCACGGTGTCCCAAGGTTCGAAGGTCTTGCCGGTGCCGGAATACCAGGTGCCCTTGATGACCGTCACGAGGCGGTCCTCGGGATGCAGATGGGGCATGCTCATCGTGCCCTTGGCGAACTTCACCCGGATCACGTACGGCCCCGGCTTGCTCGGATCGCCCTCGAGGACCATGCGCTGGATGCCCGGGATGCCGGGGTACTCGGTCCAGACCTCGTCACCCAGTTTCACGATCACGAAGCCGTGGCTGTCGGGCACGACATCCGCCGCGAGCGCCTGGCTGGCGGGAAGAACGAGGCTGGCGGCGAGACTCACGCCGACCAGACACGGGAACAGCTTCATGGGTTGGCTCCTCTGCGAAAGCGCGCGAGTGTAGCGCAGGGCGTCGTGGCGCCCCGGATCGGTGCGCGTCAGGGCTTCACGAACTTGATCGTCATGCGATCACTCTCGCCGATTGCGAGGTACTTCTCGCGATCCTTGTCCCCCAGCGCGAGGGTCGGCGGCAGGGTCCAGACGCCGGACGGGTGGTCCTTGGTGTCCTTCGGATTCGCGTTGATCTCCGACTTGCCGGCGAACCGGAAGCCCGCCCGCTCGGCCGCCTCGATCACGTATTGCTCGGTCATGTAGCCCGTGCGGATCTGGTCCTCGACCGAGGTGCCGGGCTTCGCACGGTGCTCCTCCACGCCCAGGATTCCGCCGGAACGCAGCAGGCCATGGAAGGTTGCGAACATCGCATCGGTGCGGCCGGCCTTCGCCCAGTTGTGGACGTTGCGGAAGGTCAGTACGAGATCGGCGCTGCCCTTGGGTGCGGCGTCCGTGAAGTCCGGGGCGAGCAGTTCGGTCGTCACGACGCTGCCATAGACGTCCGGCCGGGCGGCGAGGCCGGCGACGAACACCTTGTCGCGGGTCTTCAGCACCTCGGGGGCCTTCTCCCAGCTGACGGCGTAGCGCGCCGCGTACAGCTTGCCGCGACCGAGCACGACCGGCGCGATCACCTCGGTGAACCAGCCGGCGGAGGGCCAGATCTCGACCACGGTCTGCTCGGGCCGGAGCCCGAAGAACATCAGTGTCTCCTTCGGATGGCGGAACGCGTCGCGGGCCCGGTTGGCGTCGCTGCGGTGATCACCGGCCAGCGCCCGGTCGATGAGAGTGCCCACGTCATCCGCGGCCTGCAGGGATGGCGGCACGAGGGAGCAGACCAGTGCCAGTGCGGCGAGACGGAATCGGAACATGACGGCAATCCTCCAGAAGGCGTTGCGCGGGCTGTGCGCATCGGGAAGCCGAGTCTAACGACGGGAGCCGTCCCGGGTCCACCGCCGGCAGGCCGGCCGGAGGGGTCCGGCGGCGGGGCTACAATCCGGGTCCGATTCACAGCGCCGCCCCCCGGGATCGCAGGCCGCCGCCCCCAGAGGAGCGCCCGCCATCCCACCCCACCGAGCCAGCCCGACCGTCCATGAATGCCCCAGCCCATCGCGCCATCCCGGTCACGGTGCTCACCGGTTTCCTCGGCAGCGGCAAGACCACGCTGCTGAACCGGCTTCTGGCCGATCACCACGGGCAGCGCCTGGCGGTGATCGAGAACGAGTTCGGAGCCGTGGGCGTGGATGGCCGGATCCTGGTCCGGGATGCCGCCGAGGAGGTGGTCGAGACCGAGAATGGCTGCCTGTGCTGCACGGTCCGGGGGGATCTGAAACGGGGACTCGTGGATCTGCACAAGCGGCGGATGGCGGGCGAGATCGCGTTCGACCGCGTCGTGATCGAGACGAGCGGCCTGGCGCAACCGGCCCCGGTGGTTCAGACCCTTCTGGTGGACGCCTACCTGGGTGCCCACTACCGGCTGGACGGCATCGTGACGCTCGTGGACGCCCGCCATGGGCCGGAACAGCTCGACCGGCATCCCGAGGCCCAGGAGCAGGTGGGATTCGCCGACCGGCTGATCCTCACCAAGCCGGACCTCGTGGACGCGGCGGGACTCGAATCGCTGAGCAACCGCCTGAAGGACATGAACCCGCGCGCCGAATTGCGGGTGGCGAGCTTCGGGGATGCTCCGGTGGACTGGGTGCTGGATGTGGGCGGATTCGACCCCGGATCCGTGCTGGCGCTGCATCCGGGGTTCCCGCGGTACGCGATGCCGACGGTCCACACGTCGCACGTGGAGTCGATGGTGTACCGCACGTCGCGTCCCTTCGACCGGGAACGTCTCGACTACCTGCTGGAGATGATCCTCGAGTGGTACGGCGCGGATCTGCTGCGCTACAAGGGCGTGCTGGCCTTCGAGGGGGACCCGAGACGCTGGATCTTCCAGGGCGTGCACCGACAGCGGACCCTCTCGCTGGGCGAACCCTGGCAGGCGGACGAGCCCCGCGAGAGCGTGCTGGTCTGGATCGGAGTGAAGCTGCCTCGCGAAGCGTTGCAGCAGGGATTGGAGAAATGTCTGGCGGACGTCGCCCTCACCTGAGGCGACCGACGCGGGCGGCAAGGAATCGAAACAGATGATCGTGTACGACTTGATCTGCGAGGCGGAACACCGCTTCGAGGCGTGGTTCTCCTCGATGGAGGACTTCGAACGCCAGGCCGGTACCCCGATGCTGGTGTGCCCCGTCTGCGGCAGCGGCGAGGTTCGACGCGCGCCCGCGGGGATCCATACCCGCAGACCCGGCGGACGCGCGGACCCATCCACGTCCGGCATGCCCGGGGCCATGGAGAGCGTGGACGCCACCGACACCGAACCGGATCACGGCCACGTGGCAGCTTTCCCCGATCCGAAGCAGGTGGTGCAGGCGCTGCGTCGCATCCTGAAGAACGCCGAGAACGTCGGCGAGCGCTTCCCGGAGGAAGCCCGCCGGATCCACTACGGCGAAGCCCCGAAGCGGATCATCCGCGGCCAAGCGTCCCGGGAGGACACCGACGCTCTGCGCGAGGAAGGCATCGAAGTCGTGAACCTGCCAGTGCCGCCGGTGGAGGATCTTCACTAGAGAGATTCGCTGGGGCGCCCCCCTGCTCGCAGGGTCAGACGTAGGTCGGGCTCCGCCCGACGCCCGGGTTCCTGGATTCGCCGCTGTACCCAAGCCATCGCCGCGTCGAGCGGTGCTCGACCCACGAAGGGCTTTCGCTCCTGGATATCTCGGCGCTGAAAACAACCCCCGTGGGTCGGGCTCCGCCCGACGCCCGCGTTGCTGGATTCGCCGCTGCGCCCAAGCCATCGCCGCGTCGAGCAATGCTCGACCCACGAAGGGTCTTTGCAATTGGATACCTCGGCGCCGAGAACACCCCCCGTGGGTCGGGCTCCGCCCGACGCCCGCGTTCCTGGATTCGCCGCTGCGCCCAAGCCCACGCCGCGTCGAGCGTAGCTCGACCCACGAAGGGCCTTCGGGACGGGATGCCTCGGCGCTGAAAACAATCCCCGTGGGTCGGGCTTCGCCCGACGCCCGCGTTCCTGGATTCATCGCTGAACCCAAGCCATCGCCGCGTCGAGCGATGCTCGACCCACGAAGGGTCTTTGCAATTGGATACCTCGGTTCCGGAAACACCCCCCGTGGGTCGGGCTCCGCCCGACGCCCGCGTTCCTGGATTCATCGCTGCACCCAAGCCCTCGCCGCGTCGAGCGATGCTCGACCCACGAAGGGCCTCGCCACTGGATTCCTCGGTTCCGGAAACACCCCCCGTGGGTCGGGCTCCGCCCGACGCCCGCGTTCCTGGATTCGCCGCTGCACCCAAGCCATCGCCGCGTCGAGCGATGCTCGACCCACGAAGGGCCTTCGCGACGGGATGCCTCGGCGCTGGAAACACCCCCCGTGGGTCGGGCTCCGCCCGACGCCCGCGTTCCTCGATTCATCGCTGCACCCAAGCCCCCGCCGCGTCGAGCGATGCTCGACCCACGAAGGGTCTTTGCGATTGGATGCCTCGGCGCTGAAAACAATCCCGGTGGGTCGGGCTCCGCCCGACGCCCGCGTTCCTGGATTCATCGCTGCACCCAAGCCATCGCCGCGTCGAACGATGCTCGACCCACGAAGGGCCTTCACAACGGGATGCCTCGGCGCTGGAAACACCCCCCGTGGGTCGGGCTCCGCCCGACGCCCGCGTTCCCGAACTAGTCTCGGCACGCAAAGCCTCACCGCGCCAGCCAGGAGAACAAGCCACCCCCCCCCCTGCTCATTCCTCGTTCCCTGCAAGTAGCACTTGCCAAGCGATGGGGCACTGTATGAAACTACACCTGTACATTACGTCAGGGACGTGCACCATGGATCACGATCGGATGCTCGCTGTTCTTGCCAGTCTTGCCGACGGAATCGACCCCGCGAGCGGAACAGCCTTCCCAGCTGACAGCCCATACCAGCACCCCGAGACCGTACGCGCGCTGTTCCTCGCGATCCGGCGCCTAGACGCCGCAGAATCGGCGTCTACGTTCCCTGCCGCAGGATCGGCGTCTACGTTCCCTGCCGCAGGATCGGCGTCCACACTCCCCGCGGCAGGATCAGCGCAAATCACTAATGCTGCTGCCCCATCGACTCCGACCGATGCCTCTCCCATCGCGCGAAAACCGTCGGCCAACAGCAGCACTCCCAGCAAGGCTGGCAATGCAGGAAAGGCATGGACGGCCGAGGAAGATCAACGTCTTGCCGCCGCCTTCGATGCCGGCGAGGACATCGGCGGCCTGACGAAAGCCCACGGCCGCTCCCGCCTGGCCCTGGAGATTCGGCTGGCCAAACTCGGTCGCTTGCCCATGCCCGAGAAAACCCTGTACGGCAACAAACCGCAGCCTAACGAACTTTCACAGACCGTCCCGTCCGCAGACGTTCGGCCGGGAGACGTTCGGCCAGCAAAGGCGAAGTCGGCCAGCGCCTCCCGACGGGCCTCGGAATCCGGAGGTCTGCGGTACCACGTGACAACGTCGATCGCGCCCGCCGGGCTCCGGATCTGACCGCCCCCGCCTGACCGCCCCCGCCTGACAGCCCCCGTCTGACCGCCCCTGTCTGACACCCCCACGGCCCCGTTCACCCGCCAGCGAGACAGCCATGAGCGAACGTCCCCTCACCCCGCGCCAGAGCGAGATCCTCCAGCTGATCCGCGACAGCGTGGCCGCCACTGGTCTTCCGCCCACCCGCGCCGAGATCTGCCAGGCATTCGGCTTTGCATCGCCCAACGCTGCGGAGGAGCACCTCCGGGCCCTGGCCCGAAAGGGAGCCATCGAACTCACCGACGGCATCGCGCGAGGCATCCGCCTGACCGAACCCCCGGGCCTGCCACTCATTGGCCGCGTGGCGGCCGGTCGGCCCATCCTCGCCGAGCAGCATATCCAGGGGCGCTATCAGGTGGACCCTTCCCTTTTCAAACCCCACGCCGACTACCTGCTGAAGGTGCGCGGCGCGAGCATGCGCGACGCCGGCATCCACGATGGTGATCTGCTCGCCGTGCACCGCACCCAGGAAGTCCGCAGCGGACAGATCATCGTGGCCCGCCTGCAGGACGAAGTCACCGTGAAGCGCCTGCGCCGCCAAGGCGCAATCGTGGAACTGCTGCCCGAGAACCCGGAGTTCGAACCCATCGTGGTGGATCTCCGCGAAGACGCCTTCGAGATCGAAGGTCTGGCTGTCGGATTGATCCGCAACGGGAGGTTGTCATGAGCATCGTCGTCGAACCCTTCATCCGGCAGCTTCAGCGCAGAGGTGAGTACACCCCGGCACCGCAGGCGCGGCCGCACATCCAGCGACAGCTGCGCAGCGCTGCCGAACGCCTGCTGTGGAATCTTCTCCGCGACCGTCGTCTCGATGGTCACAAGTTCCGCCGCCAGTACCTGATCGAAACCTGGCTGGCCGACTTCGTCTGCCTCGAAACCGGCCTCGTGGTGGAAGTGCACAGCACACTGACACCGGCACTCGCGGCCCACGCGGATGCCCGCCGCAGCTTCCTAGAATCCCGGGGGTTCAAGGTGCTGCAGTTGCGCGATCGCGATGTCTTGGTCGAAACCCGCGCCGTGCTCGACATGCTGCGCACGGCCCTCGGCTGGGATGCTGCGGGCGAGGGTAGATCCTCCTAGGGAGACGCTCTGGTCGGCGCACACGGCATCGATACCGGTACCTGGCACCGACAACCCAGTACGCTGGACGGATCCCGCCATGCGGACCCGGCTCTCGTCTCGACACGGACGTTCGCATGCATTGATCGCAATTGCGGCATCGGTGAGCGGAGAAAATTGGACCATGAGTGAGCACCGCGTTGGTCCGGCGTCGGAGCGCGACACGGGGCGTCAGGCAGGGCGCGAACCACAGCCAGATTGGACATCTGGCGAGTATTCGCAACGCCGCAATTCGCAACGCCGCAATTCGCAGCGTCGCGGTTCGCAGTTCGCAGTTCGCAGTTCGCAACGTCGCGGTTCCCAGCGTCACATGGCGCCGCGCGGCGCGTTCCGAAGTTGCGGCACTTCCGTGTCGAGACACTATTACGCTGTGTGGATCCCCGCGCCAGCGGGTTCGAGGCCGACGCGCACGGAAAGCGTTGTGGACAGGTTCTTCATCGGGAGGGCGTTGCCATGCACATTCCGCGGGTCACCGCACTGACGCTCGGCGTCTCGGACCTCGCTGCCGCCACGGTTTTCTACGAGACCGTCTTCGGAGTGAAGCGCCTGCCCGAACATGAAGGCATTGCCTTCTTCACGTTGCCTGGTGTCTGGTTGATGCTCTATCCGCTGGTGGCGCTCGCTGCCGACATCTCGCCGGATCTTCCCCCGCAGCGGGGCGGTTTCAGCGGCATCACACTGGCCCATAACGCCCGAAGTCGAGAGGAAGTCCTGGCCATCTTCGATCGCGTGGCCTCGGCCGGTGCGCGGATCGTGAAGTCACCCCACGACACCTTCTGGGGCGGCTTCGGCGGCTACTTCGCCGACCTGGACGGTCACTACTGGGAGGTGGTCTGGGGGCCCATGTTCGCGTTCGACGAAATGGGCGGGCTGCTCCCTACGTCTTGACGAGGCCACGGAGGCGGCAGTCGACAGACTGCGACGTCTCCTGTCGGAGGCAGGCCTCCTCGAAGCTGCTACGAGAAGCCCTGGCGCGCAGTTTCCGATGCCATGGCGGTCATCAACGCCATCTCCGCCATCGACACGATCTTCGCCATCGTCACGCGCCACCATGGTCGTCGCCCCCACCTCCCGGCATTCGCCACTGGTATCACCGCGCCCATCCATGCATGCATTCATGCTGCCTTGGGCACGATTTTCACCGACCAGCTTTTGACCGACCTGCTTTGTCATCGACCCACTTCTGCCCGCCCCCATCGCTTCCGAACTCTCCTCGCATCGCTCACCTCACGATGCTCGCCACTGACCCACAGATCGAATCCCTGCTGCTGCGCTCGCAACTGTGGCGAGGCGATCGTCGTGCGGAGGTGGCTGTGCCGAGCGAGTCGACTGGTCATGCGTCGCTGGATGCCCTGCTGCCTGGAGGCGGCTGGCCGCGGGCTGCGCTCACCGAGTTGCTGGTACGGACGGCTGGCATCGGAGAACTATCGCTGCTCGCACCGATGCTGGCCCGCCTGTCCCGGCAGGACACCTGGATCGCGCTCGTAGCCCCACCTCACCTGCCCTATGCGCCGGCACTGGCGGCGGCAGGAGTCGCTTTGTCACGGCTGCTGCTGATCCAGACCGAGCAGGGGGCAGATCGCTTGTGGGCGATGGAGCAGGCTCTCGCGTCCGGGGCCTGCAGTGCGGTGATCGGCTGGCCCGCGTTCGTGCACGAGCGCGGGCTGCGGCGGCTGCAACTGGCGGCCGAGCACGGTCAGTCCCTGGGCATCTTCTTCTCGTCCGGTCAGGCCACCAGCAGCTCGCTCGCCGCCCTGAGACTGGAACTGCATCCGGCAGATGCGCGAGGGTCAATCCCGGGGAACGATACCGCTCCGGCGCGCCTGGGCGTGCGGGTACTGAAGGTCCGAGGCCCGGGGATCGGCAATGCTCTGGTGCTCGATGTACGGCCAGGCATGCCCGTCACGCCGCAAGAGCCATCACAGCCACCTGCCCCATGGCAGCGCACGGCCTGAGCCGCATCGCTCCCCGGCTTTCGCCATGTTGTGGCTCGCGTTGCATCTGCCCCTCCTGCCGATCGAAGTCTTCCTGCGTGGTCACTCAGACACCCCGGAAGCATCTGGATCGACGGTGCCTCCGTTTGCTGTGGCCGAGGGCCACCCTCCCAGACGGATACTGCTGCCCGATCGCAAGGCCCTGCGCTGCGGTGTGCTGCCGGACATGGGCGTCTCGGCCGCGTACGGTCTGGCGCCGGATCTGCTCGTCCGCTCACGGGACATCGTCCAGGAGACGGCCGCCCTGGAGGGACTCGCCCTGTGGGCCGAACAGTTCACCCCCGTCGTGCACGTGGCCGAACCCGACGCCCTGCTGCTGGAGATCGGGGGCTGCCTCCGATTGTTCGAGGGCCTCGAGAATCTGACGGCCCTGGTGCGGGAAGGTCTGGGCGCGCTGGGATTCACGGCCACGCTCGCCTGCGCCCCCACACCCACCGGTGCGCTTATCCTTGCCCGCCATGGGCTGGAAACTGCATTCACCGATCTCCCGACCCTTCGGATCCATCTGGCGCGCCTGCCTCTGGACGGACTCGATGTCACACCGGCCACGCTGACCGCCCTGCGCGACATGGGGGTGCGCACCCTCGGTGAATGCCTGCGCCTGCCGCGGGACGGACTCGCACGCCGTTTCGGCCCCGCCTTGCTGGTCACACTGGACCGCGCCTTCGGTCATCGCCCCGATCCGCGCGCGCCGTTCGTGCCGCCGCCACGCTTCCGGAGTCGCCTCACCCTGCCGGTCCCCGTGCCAGACGTGGAGCCCCTGCTGTTCGGCGCGCGTCGACTGGTCGGCGAACTCACCGGATTCCTCACGGGCCGTGGCGCCGGCGTGACGCGCTTCCTCTTCCGGCTCGAGCACGATGGCCGTCCGGCCACCGGAGTCGCGATCGAACTCTCGATGCCGAGCCGCGACGCCACACACCTCAGCGCGCTGGTCCGGGAGCGCTTCTCGCGGACGATGTTGCCGGCCCCCGTGGAAGCCATGGTGCTCGACTGCGAGGAGACGATGCAGTTGGCGCCTCGCAACTTCTCGCTGTTCGCCTCAGACGCCACCGGCACCGAACAACGGACCGCGCTCGTCGAACGTCTGCGGGCCCGTCTGGGACGGGAGGCGATCCATGGGCTTGCACTGGTGCCGGAGCATCGCCCCGAGCTGGCATTCCGCGAGGCGGAACCCGGGACGATGAGCACCACGGAATCGGCGAACGCCATGGGATCGGTCGGCGACCTGGGCTCCGCAGCCGCTTCGGCGCCCAGGCCCCTATGGCTGCTCTCCAAGCCGGAGCCGGTTGCGGAAGCGGCCCTGAGATTCCTGTCGGGGCCCGAACGCATCGAGTCCGGTTGGTGGGACGGTCGCGATGCGCGCCGCGACTACTTCATTGCCCAGCGGGGCAATGGTGCCCTCGTCTGGGCCTATCGGGAGCACACTACGGACGAGAGCACCACGAAGTGGTACGTCCACGGCCTCTTCGCCTGATGTCACCGTCGACCGATGTCACCGTCGACCGATGTCCCACCGTAGACCGAGGTGCCCGCGTCGACCGGTCGGACGGCGGGATCCAGCGGGTACATGAGCAGCACAAGGTGTGCGCCGTCGCCATCTCAGCCCTCGAATGCAAACAGGCCGGACGAGCCGGCCTGTTCCTACTGCGACGAACGAGACTTCGGTGGTCAGACGCAGCGGCCGCCATCCACCTCGATGCACGTGCCAGTGATGAACTCCGCCTCGTCGGATGCCAGCCAGAGCGCCGTGTTCGCGATGTCCAGCGGCTTCGAGAACCGGCCGAGCGGAATCACGGAGACGAACTTGGCGCGGATCTCGGGGGTGTCCTGCCCCATGAACTCCGACAGCAGGGGCGTCTCGCCGGCGACCGGATTGATCACGCACACACGGATCTTGTCCGGCGCCAGTTCCACCGCCATGGAACGGCTGGTCGTGATGGCGGCGCCCTTCGATCCGTTGTACCAGGTGAGTCCTGGACGGGGACGCACACCGGCCGTCGAGCAGACATTCACGAACACACCGCCACCCACCTTGCGGAAATGCGGAACGCAATGCTTCGTGCTGTGGAAGATGCTCTTCACGTTCACGGCGTAGACCCGATCGAAGATCTCTTCCGTCACGTCGGTGAGCGGCTGGTTGCGGTGCGTGACACCCGCGTTATTTATGACCGTCGTCAGCCCGCCGAACGCATCGAGCGTGGCCTTCACCAGAACGGCCCAGTCGGCGTCCTTCGTCACGTCGGCGTGCTGAAAGCGGGCCTGCCCGCCGGCCGCCACGATCTCGGCAACCACGCGGTTCCCGCCTTCGTCGTTGATGTCCGCCACCATCACCTTGCAGCCCTCTTCGGCAAAGCGCTTGGCGATACCCTCTCCGAAGCCGGAGCCACCGCCCGTGACGATTGCGATCTTCTGATCCAGTCTCAAAGCCATCTCCTCGTGATGTCCGGGGCCGAGCGCCCCACTCAAACGACACGGGAGCCACACGAGGCTCCCGCAAAGAAAACAAAGAGCGCCATCTCGCCACTGGCCGTCGGGCCAGTCGATGGCGGGAAGCGCCCTACATGCACACCGTCTGCGATGCCTGCGGATCGAGGGTCTTGATGCCGACACTCTCGAGTGCGACACCGTGTCGAACGGCCGTCATCTCCGCGATGATGGCCACCGCGATTTCGGGTGGTGTCTTGCTGCCGATGCGAAGACCGACCGGACCATGCAGGCGGGCCAGTTCCTCCTGCGAAAGATCGAACTGGGCGAGCCGCTCGCGTCGCTTCTGCGTGTTGAGCCGCGAACCGAGCGCGCCCACGTAGAACGACGGCGACTTCAGCGCCTCGATGAGCGCGAGGTCGTCCAGCTTCGGATCGTGGGTGACGGCCACCACGGCGCTGTGGCTGTCGAGATTCAGTTCCGTGACGACGTCGTCGGGCATGTCGCGAGTGAGGCGGGCCCCGGGGACATCCCACGTGACCGCATATTCCTCACGTGGATCGCAGACGATGACCTCGTAGTCGAGGGCCTGGGCCATCATGGCCACGTAACGGGAGAGTTGCCCTGCCCCGATGATTAGCACTCGCCAGCGCGGGCCGTGTACGGTTGTGAGATGGTTGTCGTCGAAGGCGAGCACATCGTTGCGGGACGCGCGGTCCAGCGTGGCCACACCCGTTTTCATGTCGAGCCTGCGGGCGATCAGTTCGTGTCGTGCGATGCCGTCCAGAACACCCTGCAGCGTCGCGACGTCCTGCACGGGCTCCAGCACCAGTTGCAGGCGACCACCGCAAGGCAGCCCGAAGCGTTGCGCGTCTTCCTTGCTGATCCCGTAGATCGTGGTCTCGGGTTTGTCGGTGGCCAGGGAACACTCCCGGACCTTGTCGATGAGATCGTCCTCGACGCACCCGCCCGACACAGAGCCCGCCACGAGACCGTCCCCGCGTACGGCGAGCATGGCGCCCGGCGGACGAGGCGACGAACCCCAGGTCTCCGTCACCGTCGCCAGCACCACGCGGTGCCCCTCGGCCCGCCAAGCGGCGGCACTCTTCAAGACCTGCAGATCGACGCTATCCATGCTGTTCCGTCCGTGGTTCCCACCCTGCGACCGACATCCTGTGCCGGCGTTTCATCGACCCGGCGCAACACCAGGGAACAAGTGCCCCCACGTGTCGCCTTCAGAGACCGTCGATGCCACCGTCGGCCCCCACACCAGCGCCTCGGCCGAGCATGCCCGAAAAAGAAACTGGCCTCAACGGCCACGCCCTGAGGCGAGGTGTTGAGGCCAGTGGCGGTCCGATGAATCTGGACCGACTCGCATTCGACCCGGCTTCCACCGGGTCGAACCGAACCCTTGTTACAGGTTCGTCGGCTTCATCGTGTGACGCGGATCCGCAAACGCCTTGATGTTCTCGGGCGAGAACGGGAGACGACGTACGCGGATGCCGCTGGCGGAGAAGATCGCGTTGCCGATCGCCGCCGTCACGACCGCCGTGGCCGGCTCGCCCAGACCACCGGGCGGCTGATCCTTGGCTGCCGGGATCCAGTGGATCGCGATGGACTTCGGTGCTTCGTTCATGCGAACGACGCGGTACTGATCGAAGTTCATCTGCTCGACACCACCGTTCTTCACGGTGATCTCGCCGTACAGCGCTGCGGACTGACCGAAGATCGTGCTGCTTTCAACCTGCGCAGCGGCCTGGTCCGGGTGGATCAGAGGACCGGCATCGACCGAGTAGGTCACCTTGTCGACGGTCACGTCGTAGTTCTTGGAGATCGTGACATCAACCACCGCGGCCATCACCGTGTTGTAGCCTTCCATCACGGCCACGCCACGACCCTTTCCGTCGGGCAGCTTGGCACCCCAGCCGGACTTGGCCTTCACGTCTTCCAGAACACGCTTCATGCGGCCACCCACAGCCTGCCCGGCAGACAGCCCCGACCACTTGTGCTTCTCTTCCGAGTACTCGAGGTTGTCGATACGGAACTGGATCGGGTCCTTGCCCAGAGCGTGCGCCACTTCGTCGATGAAGCCTTCCACCACGTAGCAGTTCTGGTTGTGCGACACACCGCGCCAGTAGCCCGGCGTGATGCCAGCATCGAACATCTGGTACGTGAGCTTGTGGTTCGGCACAGCGTACGGGAAGTTGTCGATGGCTTCGACCGAGAACGGGTCGATGCCGTCCTTCACGATGCTCGGGAAGAGACGCGAAGAAATCGACGGGCTGGTGCCGTGGTAGCGGTAAGCGACCAGCTTGCCGGCCGCGTCCACGCCCATCTTCACCTTGTAGATGCCACCCGGACGATACGAGTCGTGCGTCATGTCGTCTTCACGGCTCCAGACCATCTTCACCGGAGCGCCGACTGCCTTGGAGATTTCCGCGGCGTCGATCGTGTAGTCGACTTCCACACGACGGCCGAAGCCACCGCCGAGGAACGTCGTGATCACGTTGATCTGCTCGGGCTTCAGGCCCGTCGCACCGGCCACCACGAACGGCACCAGCTGCTGGAACTGGGTCGGGGTGATGATGGTGGCGCCGTCCGCACGCACGTGGGCGACGGTGTTCATCGGCTCCATGGGCGAGTGGGACAGGAACGGCAGCTCGTAGGTGGCTTCGTACAGCTTCGCAACCGAACCGAGCGCGCCATCGGCGTCACCGTGTTCGCGGAACACCGCACCCGGCTGTGCTGCGGCGTCGCGCATTCCGCCCCACACCTTGCGCATGTCGTTGTTCGCGTTCGGGCCTTCGTTCCAGGAGATCTCCAGGAGGTCCTTGGCCTTCTTCGCCTGCCAGTAGGAATCAGCCACCACAGCGACACCGCGGCTGTACTGAACGACAGCCTTCACGCCGGGCATGTTCTTGGCGCGCTCGTCATCGTAGCTGGCGACCGTGCCGCCGATCATCGGGGGCATGGCAACAGCAGCGTACAGCATGTCGGGGACGCGAACGTCGATACCGAACGTGGCCGTCGCGGCCACCTTCGCCGGGGTGTCGAGGCGCTTCTGCTTCATGTTGCCGATCTGCTTCCACTCGGCATTGGGCTTGAGCGGAACATCCTTCGGCACTTCCATCTTCGAAGCGGATTCGGCGAGTTGACCGTAGGTCGCGCGCTTTCCGCCAGGGCCCGTCACTGCACCACCAACTGCCTTGCACTGTGCAGCGTCGACGTTCCACTGAGCAGCGGCGGCACCGACCAGCATCATCCGCGCGGAGGCACCAGCCTTGCGCAGCTTTTCCCAGGCGTCACGGACGGAGGTGGAGCCACCGGTGATCTGACCACCGAGCAGCGCGTTGATGTAAGCCTCGGCAGGAGGAGCGAACTCGACCTTGACCTTGTTCACGTCCACTTCGAGTTCCTCGGCGATCAGCATCGCGAGGGAGGTGTAGACGTCCTGACCCATTTCCGAGCGGGCGCACATGATCGTGACCGAGTTGTCGGTACCGATCTTGATCCAGGCGTTCGGGGAGTGAGTGGCTGCCTGAGCTTCCGCAACCTTGGAGGCGCCGGGCAGGTAGAAACCGAGGGAGAGGCCACCGCCGACAGCAGCGGTTGCCTTGAGGAAATCACGACGAGCAGTCATCTTGATGTTTTCCATGGTCTAGGGCTCCTCCGTTACGCCTTCGCGGCGGCCTTGATGGCGGCGCGAATACGCGGGTAGGTGCCGCAACGGCAGATGTTCCCGGACATCCACGCATCGATGTCGGCATCGGACGGCGACTTGTTGTTCGCGAGCAGCGCGGAGGCCTGCATCATCTGGCCCGGCTGGCAGTAGCCGCACTGCGGCACGTCCAGGGCGACCCACGCCTTCTTCACGGGGTGATTCGCGGCAAGGCCTTCGATCGTCGTGACCTTCTGACCGGCGACGGAGCCGATCGGGGTCTGACAGGAACGGACGGCTTGACCATTCAGGTGCACGGTACAGGCGCCACACAGCGCCTTGCCACAACCGAACTTGGTGCCGGTCATGCCCAGGGTGTCGCGCAGGACCCACAGCAAAGGCGTGTCGGGTGCGACATCCGCCATTGCTTGTTTCCCGTTCAGGTTAAAAGAGATTGCCATTTGAAAACTCCCCCTTCGGTCGGAAGCGTGAGGTTGGAAGACTGCGATGTCCTACGACTGCAAGACGCGCGGAAATTACACGAACTACCTAGGCAGTTCAACACACTTTCCGATCCGACTGAACACCTTGATATGCCTTATGTTTTGATCGATACAGCGTGACTGCAGCAGGGGTGGATTCAGCACCCGACCCACCCCGGGAGGGATCGTTGGGCAATCAGGAAGTTGCACCGTTGTTGCATCGCAACATGGGCCCTTGGACAGTTTTCGCGCGTGCGATTCCGCACACTGCACCGCGGATCCGTCCGACCCGGTCTCGCACCCGGACTTCTCCGGATGCCGACCGGAATGGGCCCACCGCTCGAGTGCCACCTGAACGCCTCCGGTTCGCCTCCCGACCCATGGGACATCCGGATGCTTCCTTGGCAACACTCTCGAGCCGCCGGCGGTATGGGTGAAGGTTCGATCGTTCGAGCGCCGTGGCGCAAAAGTGGATCGACGCCGGGCCGGCCGAAGTCATCACTTCGGGTCGGACCAGACCAAGAAAACATCACGCGCACCGGATCAGGCCCGGGACGCAGAGGCCAGGACTCTCGCCAAGACTCGCAAGTGGTCGGGCGATTCCTGGAGAGCCGTCCCGCACCTCCGGCCCTGACGAATGCCCGCCGTGCACTTCCAGATCCTCGGCCGGCTCGGCCGCGGCGCCCCGTTTACGACGGGATGATCCAGTCCATCGTCTGGTCGTTCGCGTCCGGGTATGTGATCCTTGCGCCGCCCGTGCGCGCAATGCCGGGCATCGCAGAAGGTCCGAACACAGAAGGTCCGAACACAGTTGGAAAGCGTTCCCATGGCTCATGCAGCAGTTGCCCAAGCCCGGAGTTTTCGAGGACGTGCTCGCGAGACGCATCGTCCCGGCGCACCACATCTGCGGATTCGCCGGGCCCGCTTCCACGGCTCGGATGACGTACGCCGCCGCCCATGCACGACGTAGCTGTGATCGGTGGCGGGGTGGTGGGGTGCGCCCTGCTGCGCCGACTCGCGCTGCACGGGCTCGATGCAGTGCTGCTGGAGCGCGGTCGGGACATTCTCTCCGGCGCCAGCAAGGCCAACAGCGCTCTGCTCCACACCGGATTCGATGCCCCCGCGAACAGTCTTGAACTGTCGTGCATTCGCGCCGGGTATAGCGAGTACTTCGATATCCACGAAAGCCTCGGCCTGCCACTTGTGCAGACCGGGGCAGTCATGGTCGCGTGGAACGAAACCCAGCAGGCACGTCTTCCCTCGCTTCTCGCAAAAGCCCACGCCAACGGCATCCTGGACGTCAGGGCCATCAGCCCTGCCGAGATCGACAGGCTGCAGCCCGGGCTCGCACCGGGTGCGCTCGCCGGACTCCACATCCCCGGCGAGCACGTGATCGACCCGTGGTCCGCACCGCTCGCGTACGTGCGCCAGGCCATGGCCCACGGCGCAACCGTGATCCGCGACTGCGAGGTCCTCGACGGCGTTCTCGAAGACGGCATCTGGCGCCTCGTCACCCCTAGGGGCGACGTCCAAGCGCGGATCGTCGTCAATGCGGCCGGACTCTACGGCGATCTCGTCGAGCGACTCGCGCGCATCCCACCATTCGAGATCCGCCCCCGCAAAGGCCAGTTCGTCGTGCTCGACAAGAGCGCCCACGCCGCGGTCCGCACCATCGTGCTGCCTGTCCCCGATGAGCGTACGAAAGGGATCATCGTCTGCCCCACGGCCTTCGGAAACGTGATCGTCGGCCCGACGGCCGAGGAGCAGACCGCGCGGGACCAAGCCGCCACCGACACCGCCACCCTGGAGGCCCTCGTCGCGCGCGGCCGGGAGATCCTGCCCGCGCTCGCCGGGCACGCCGTGACCGCCACGTACGCCGGCCTGCGCCCCGCCACGGAGCGTTCCGAGTACCGCATCGAAGCGCTGCCGGACCAGCAATGGATCAGCGTCGCGGGCATCCGCTCCACCGGCCTCACGGCGGCCCTGGGCATCGCACGCCACGTCCTCGACCTCTTCCGGCGCCACTTCGGTCCGGTGGCCGACGAGGCGGTGCCGGTCAGCACGCCGGTACCGAACCTGTGCGAGTCCCTCCCCCGTCGCTGGATGCAACCGGATGCCGGAGAGATCGTGTGCCACTGCGAGCGAGTCACACGGTCGGAGATCGAGGCAGCCCTGTCCGGACCGCTGCCGGCAGGCGACCTCGGAGGCCTGCGCCGCCGGACCCGCGCCATGCTCGGCCGCTGCCAGGGTTTCCATTGCGCCGGACGGGTCGCAAGACTCGCCGCGGGGCGCCTCCCCGAGTTCCCGGAGAACCAGCCCTGAACGCCGTCGATCACGAGGTCGTCATCATCGGCGCCGGCGTCGCGGGTCTCTCGGCGGCGGCAGAGCTGATGCGGCTCGGCATCCGCGACATCGTCGTCCTCGAACGCGACGCCGAAGGGGGCGGGATCCCGCGTCTGTGCGCGCATCCCGGCTTCGGCCTGAAGGAGTTCCACCGCATCCTGCACGGCCCCGAGTACGCACGGCGCCTCGTGGCCGCGGCAGCCGGGATCGACCTGCGCACCGGGCACGCGCTGCTCGGCGTGGACCCGGACGGCACGCTGCGCATCGCGGGCCCGGACGGCCCGGGCGTCCTCCGCGCCCGCGCCGTCCTGCTCGCACTGGGGACGCGTGAGACGCCCCGATCCGCGCGCCTGGTGGGCGGATCGCGCCCCTGGGGCGTCTTCACCACCGGGGCGCTGCAGCAACTGGTGCACGGTGCGCATCAGCGCCCATGCCGCCGCGCCGTCATCGTGGGCTCGGAACTCGTCGCGCTCTCGAACCTGCTCACGTTCCGGCACGCCGGGATCACTCCGGTGGCAATCGTCGAGGAGGCGAGCCACACCCTCGCGCCCCGGGCGCTCGCGTGGGCGGCAGGCGTCGCATTCCGAACCCCGGTGCTGACCGATGCGCGTCCGGTCGCCATCCACGGGACGCACCGCGTCGAGGCGCTGGAGATCGATCACCACGGCCACCGTCGGCTGCTCGCGTGCGACGGCGTGATATTCACGGGCCGCTTCGTGCCCGACGCCGCTCCGCTGGTGGGGTCGTCGATCACGATGGACGCCGGCACGGGCGGCCCTGTCGTGGATCAATACGGACGGACCGCGATCCCCACGATCTTCGCTGCCGGCAACGTGCTGCGGCCGGTGGAACCCTCCTGGACGGCGTGGACGGAAGGCCGCGCCGTCGCGCAGGCGATGGCCGGGCAGCTCGCCGGTCGGCTCCCCGTCCCGACCCACCGCACGACGCTGTCGGCCGCGCCGCCGTTGCGCTTCGTCTGTCCGCAGCAGTGGAGCGAGCCGTCGCCGCTGCAGGTCGCGCTGCCCATGCAGGTACGAAGCGGCGATGACGTCTCGGGACGACTCCGGCTCACGGCGCATGGTGAGGAGCTCTGGGGGCACCGTGCCCGACTCCGCACCGGGCGACGGATCCCGGTCGGTGGCCGCCTCGACGACGTCGCACCCGGCGCGGAAGTCCTCGTGGAGGTCGTGCGCCCGAATTGATCCGCATCAGATGTCGGGTTCCCGATCCGTGGGATCTTCCGACCTGCCGCGATCCGACGGTAACTGCACACGACGATTCCACGATGGCCAAGGCACCCCGCTTCGTGGTGGGCATCGACCAGGGAACGACCTCGACCAAGGCCTTCCGGCTACGCCAGGATGGCGAGCTCGTTCCGCTCTGCAACGTCGAGCACCGCCAGTTCTACCCGCAGGCCGGGTGGGTGGAACACGATCCGCTGGAGCTGCTCGCGGCGGTCGAGCAGTGCCTCGACGCATCCGCTGGCGCAGCCGGGGTGGGCCTCGACAATCAGGGCGAGACCGTGGTCGCCTGGCACGCCAAAACAGGCACTCCGCTCTACCGCGCCATCGTCTGGCAGGACAACCGGACACGCACCCAGGTCGAGCAGTTGCGTCACGACGGCGCCGAGGCGCTGACCCGGTCCCGGGCGGGGTTGCCTCTCGATGCGTACTTCGCCGCCTCGAAGTTGCGCTGGCTTCTCGACCACGCGCCGGATGCGCGTCGCCTCGCACGACAGGGGCTGCTGCGGCTCGGGACGTCCGATGCCTTCTTCCTCGACCGCCTCTGCGGCGTCTACGCCACGGACATCACGACCGCGTCCCGCACGAGCCTGATGAACCTCGCCACCGGCATGTGGGATCCCGAACTCTGCCGGCTCTTCGGCGTCCCGATCGGTCTGCTGCCCCCCATCCTGCCCTCTGTACATCCCTTCGGCGAGATCCGCGGGCGCGGGCTTCCGCTCACGGCCGCCATCGTCGACCAGCAGGCCGCCCTGTTCGGTCACGGATGCCATCTGCCTGGCGACATCAAGATCACCTTCGGCACCGGTGCGTTTGCCCTTGCCGTCGCCGGTGACAAGCCGCCCGCGGGCGACGGCGGCATGCTGCCGACGGTGGCCTGGCGGATCGGCGACCGCACCGCGTATGCGATGGACGGCGGCGTCTACAACGCTGCATCGGCGCTCAACTGGGTGCGCGGCCTCGGACTCTTCACGGACCTGCGCGAGATCGACAGCTTCCAGGGCCCCGCCGCACTCGAACGCGGGCTCGCCTTCGTACCCGCCCTGTCCGGGCTCGCCTGCCCCTACTGGGATCGCTCGGCGGCCGGACTCTGGCTGGGCATGGGTCTCGAGACCACCCGGGACCACATGCTGCAGGCCGTCCTGGAGGGCATCGCGATGCGCAGTGCGCAGGCACTGGCGGCCATGGACACCCAGATCCCCCTGGCCCGATCGGTATCGGTCGATGGCGGCCTTGCCCGGAACCGCTATTTCTGCGACTTCCTGGCCCGCGCGCTCGGCCGGCAGATCGTGATCCCGTCCGCGCCGGAGCTGACCGGGCTGGGCTGTGCCCAGCTCGCCTACATCGGCGCAGGCCTCGGGCCGCTGGACGGGCTGCCGCCCGTGGCCCGCCCGGAACGGGTGATCGCGGCTGCCGAGCCGCTCCCGGCGGCCCTGCACGCCCGATACGCAGACGCCGTCGCGCGTAGTCGAGGCTGGCGGACGGACTGACCTGCGCCGGGGCGCTGCCTGCTCCGCATTCCCGGGGCGCAGGCGCACTCCTCCGCATCCACGCGGCGCAGGCGGATCCCGCGTGTTCCGGCGCAGGCGGGTCCCCAGTGTTCCGGCGCAATGCGCCACTGCGGTCTTGCTTACCACGAAGGGATGGCCGAACGCCCCGGCCGGGTGCACCCGTTCCCCGCCGGAATCGGGGCGGGTACCATCGAAAGCATCCTCCCGATACCGGTGTCGTGCGGGTCATCGCCCCTGGCACCCCGAAATCACCATGGCCGTTTACACCCATATCGTCGGCGCCGTCACGTACCGCTTCGAAGACCTTCGCACACTGCTCGCCAAGGCGACCCCCGCCCGGTCGGGTGACCGCCTCGCCGGCATCGCTGCCGCGACCGCCGAGGAACGCGTCGCCGCGCAGATGACCCTGGCCGAAGTGCCCCTCGCCCGCTTCCTCGACGAGGCCGTCGTTCCGTACGAGACCGACGAGATCACCCGCCTCATCATCGACACGCACGACGCCGCGGCCTTCGCGCCGATCGCGCATCTCACCGTGGGGGATTTCCGCGACTGGCTGCTCTCGTACGAGGTGGACGGCGCCGCTCTCACCGCGCTGGCGCCGGGGCTCACGCCCGAAATGGTGGCGGCCGTATCGAAGCTGATGCGCATCCAGGACATGGTGCTGGTCGCGCGGAAGGTGCGCGTGGTCACGGCGTTCCGCGACACGCTCGGGCTACCCGGACGCCTGTCGTGCCGCCTCCAGCCGAACCACCCGACCGACGACACGCGCGGCATCGCGGCGGCCGTCCTCGACGGGCTGCTCTACGGCTGCGGCGATGCGGTCATCGGCATCAACCCCGCCACCGACAATCTCGAACAGGTCACCCGACTCCTGCTGCTTCTCGACGAGGTGATCCAGACCTACAGAATCCCGACGCAGAGCTGCATCCTCACGCACGTCACGACGTCCATGGACGCCATGCGGCGCGGCGCACCGATGGACCTCGTCTTCCAGTCGATCGGCGGCACGGAGGCCGTGAACCGCAGCTTCGGCGTGCACGCCGCGATGCTGGGCGAGGCCGACGCCATGGCGCGCGCCCTCGGTCGCGGTACCGTCGGCGACAACGTCATGTACTTCGAGACCGGCCAGGGCAGCGCGCTCTCCGCCAACGCGCACCACGGCGTCGACCAGCAGACCATCGAGGCGCGCGCGTACGGCCTGGCCCGGCAGTACCGGCCGCTGCTCGTGAACAGCGTCGTGGGGTTCATCGGCCCCGAGTACCTGAACGGGCGCGAGATCATCCGCGCGGGCGTCGAGGACCACTTCTGCGGCAAGCTGCTGGGCCTGCCGATGGGCATGGACGTCTGCTACACGAACCACGCGGACGCCGACCAGGACGACATGGACACCCTGCTCACGCTGCTCGGCACGGCCGGCGTGAACTACATCATGGGCGTGCCGGGCGCCGACGACATCATGCTCAACTACCAGAGCACCTCGTTCCACGACACGCTGTACCTCCGCCAGACCCTCGGGCTCCGCCCGGCACCGGAGTTCGAGGACTGGCTCGCGCGGATGGGCATCCTGGAAGACGGGCTCCGGCTCGCCCCGGCGAACGCATCGCATCCGTTGCTCGCCCTCGCCGACACGGCGGCCGCATGAGCAACGTCCCGCGCAAGCCTGCGGGCCCGGTCGGCATCCCCGACCCCTGGAACATCCTCGGAAAGTTCACCGCGGCGCGCATCGGGCTGGGCCGGGCCGGCGGGAGCGTGCCGACACGACCGCTGCTCGATTTCCAGCTTTCGCACGCCCGCGCCCGGGACGCCGTCCATCACACCCTGGATGTGCAGGCCCTGGCGGTGCGGCTTCGCGAGACCGGACGCGAAGTGCTGACCCTCTTGAGCGCCGCGCCCGACCGGTCGACCTTCATCGCGCGCCCCGATCTCGGCCGAATCCTGGGCGCTTCATCCAAGGCAGCTCTGGAAGCGAAGGCGCTGCCCAACGAGCCCTTCGACGTCGCTTTCGTGGTGGCTGACGGACTCTCCGCAATGGCGGTCGAGGCCCATGCCGCCGCGTTCCTCGACACGATCCTCCCGCGCCTCGACGCCGACGGGTGGCGCATCGCGCCGCTGGCGATCGTCGAGCAGGGCCGCGTGGCGGTGGCCGACGAGGTCGGCGCGCTGCTGCACGCGAAGCTGTCGGTGATCCTGATCGGCGAGCGTCCGGGGCTCTCGTCGCCCGACAGTCTGGGCCTCTACCTCACGTGGGATCCGCTACCGGGCCGCAGCAATGCCGAGCGCAACTGCATCTCGAACATCCGTCCACCGGAGGGCCTGTCGTACGCGCTCGCCGCCCACAAGCTGCACTTCCTCATGACCGAATCGCGGCGGCGGAAGCTCTCGGGGGTCGATCTCAAGGAAGACGCGCCGGCGCTCGCTTCGACGGGCGCACCGGACCGGCTGGAACAGGCGGGCTGACCGGCAGGCTGGAAGGCGGGCCGGAAGGCGGCGTTTCAGTCGATCTTGAAGGCATGCACGCAGTAGCCCTCGCGCAGGTTGCGCAGGAACCACCGCATGACCCACGCACGCGTCGATATCGCCCGGTATTCGGCAGCCCGCAACGGGATGGACACGCGGGCAGCCTCCCGATAGCCGAGCGACATGAACAGCGCCGCGGGATTCTTGGGTGTCCAGGTGAATCGGGCGCCGAGGCGTTCGATCTCAGCGTGGATCTCCTGACCGTACTGCCGGAAGAACTTCTCCGACATGAGGTCACAAAGCAGGCTGTGGTTCGGGAAGAGCTTCTTGAGCACAGCGCAGGTCCGCCGGATGGTGGGCTCGTCGAGGTACATGAGCACGCCTTCCATCACGACGCTCATCCGCTCGGTCGTCGCGAAGGGTGCGAGCTTCGCCTCGAGGGAATCGGTGGAGAAATCGATGGCGATGCGCGTGAGCGACGTCGGGCATGTCGACGCCGGCAGCAGGCGCTCCTTGCGTTCGATGATCGGCGCTTCGTCCAGCTCGACCCAGCGCCCGGAGCCCAGCCGGAACGGCCGGCTGTCGAGGCCGGCACCGAGCAGCACGGTGAGGCGGAGCGGCTGCCCCTTGAAGCGGTCGCGCAGCATGTCGTCGAGGATGCGATGGCGGGTGACGTTGCTGCCGTTCTGATTCGCGAACCGTTCGAAGGCCGCGAAGATGCGCCGGCCGTCGTCGCCCATCAGCGTCGCGGCATGGCGGTCGCCCACCACGGGCACGGGGTTCTCCGCATCGACCATGCGTACGCCGCCGCAGTAGAAGGCCGTCGGCGACACCGGGTTGCTCATGCATATCCTCCTTGGGTCATCGGCGGGGCGTGTCAGAAGACGTCGCCCGGATGACAGTTCGCGCCACACACGATCACGCCGACGCGCTCGCCCGGCGCCGCGACATAGCTGCCGGACAGCAGCGCTGCCGTGGCGGCAGCCCCACCCGGCTCGGCCACGACGCGGAGGTCGCGCCAGAGGAGCCGGCGAGCGGCGATGATATCCGCGTCGTCGACCAGCACGACGCGTTCCACCTGCGTGCGGGCAATCTTGAAGGCGATCGATCCGATGCGGCGCGCCCCGAGGGAGTCCGCGGCGACCCCCGAAACCGGGACGTCCACCGGGTTGCCGGCTTCGAGCGCCGCGTGCAGGGCCCGCGAAGTCGTCGGCTCGACACCGACCACTTTCACGCGCCCGTCGAACCACGCGGCGACGCCACCGATCAATCCGCCGCCGCCCACCGCGACGAGCACGGTGTCGAGGTCGGGCACCTGGGTCTCGAATTCCCGCCCGGTGGTGCCCTGCCCGGCCACGACTTCCGGCTGATCGTAGGCATGCACCCGCAGGGCCCCCGTCTCGGCACGTCGCGCCTCGCTCGCCTCGTAGGCCTCGGCGTAGTCGCGGCCGACCACGTTCACCGTGGCGCCCTGCGCCTTCAGGGCTTCGATCTTCACCGGGTTGGAGATCTCGGGCACGAATATCTCGGCACGGTGACCCAGCACGCGGGCAGCGTAGGCGACGGCGAGACCATGGTTCCCGCCGGACGCGGCGATCACGCCCGCCGGCACTGCATCGGCGCCCAGGATGCGGTTGAAGGCACCGCGCGCCTTGAACGAACCGGTGTGCTGCAACTGTTCCAGCTTGAGCGTGATGTCCGCCGGCGTGAGGTCTGACCAGACCCCCGGGCGGAGGACCGGCGTGACGCGCACATGCCCGGCGATCCGCGCCGCCGCTGCCTCGATGACGTCGCGCCCGATCATGGCGTCGGGCCCGCCACGGCAAGCGCCTCTTCCATCGCATCGACCAGCACTTCGGCCGGCTGCGCACCCGACACGGCCAGACGGCGCTCGAAGATGAAGAACGGCACTCCCTGCACGCCGATCTGCCGGGCCATGTGCTCGTCGGCCGCGACGTCGTCGAGCAGCGCGTCCGACTGCAGGAAGGCCAGCGCGGCGTCGGCGTCGAGCCCGGCTTCGCCCGCCAGCCCAGCGAGCACCTGGTCGTCCGTGAAATCCCGCGCCTCCAGGAAGTAGCCGCGGAAGAGCGCTTCCACGAGGGGCCCGGCGTCGCCTGCCTGCGTCGCCCATGCCACCAGACGATGGGCCTGGATCGTGTTGGGCTGGATCTGCATGCGCGCGAACTCGAACGGGATGCCCACCTCGCGACCAGCCTGCTCGACGCGGGCGTAGATCTCGCGCGCTCGCTCGGGGCCGCCGAACTTCTGCTCGAGATAGTCCTTGCGACCGACGCCGGCGCGGGGCATGTCGGGGTTCAGCTGGTAGGCGTGCCACGTGACCGTCACCGGCGTGTCGGGATGCCGCCGGGCCCAGAGCGCGAGCGCCTGTTCGAGGCGGCGCTTGCCGATGTAGCACCACGGGCAGACCACGTCGGACACGATGTCGAGGGCGAGCGCCATGCGCAAAGCTCCAGTAGGGGAAGTGGGCGTCGATGATACCCGTCGCCCATTCACGAAAATCGCCTGGAGCCTGTCGGGCTTGGGTGGTCGAAAGCGAGACGGCGGGAGAGCGAGGACAGATCTTGACGATTTCGACGAACGTATCGGGAATACGTGAGGAGAAAGCGGCGGGATATGGACCGCTCCCCCACCGTCGCAGCCGACGCATCCCAAGTCCGACAGGCTCCCGAGGAACCGCTATGATGCCGACGCCTTCACGCCCCGGAACGCTCCGCATGCCGCACCGGACTCCACCGTCCCGCATCGTTCGGCTCCACCTTGCACGGCTCGTCATCGCATCGTTGCTGACCGCCGTGGCGTGGATGGCCGGCACGACGATGGCGCAGGCGGCAAAGGTCTATCGCTGCCCCGACGGCTCGTATGCCGACAAGCCCTGCGGCGAAGGTCAGCGCGTGGTGACCACGACGCGGCGCTACACGGCCGTCCCCGGCGAGGACAAGGAATGCGTGGCGATGGCCGACGACGCCGAGGAGCTCGCCAACGCGAAGGCGGGCGGCGTCACCTCCGCCCAGGCGCTGAAGCGCGTCGACGAGGCCGGCCTCCCCTACGAGCAGCGCACCCTGCGCAAGAAGTTCGTCGTGAAGATCTACCAGACCAACGGGTCGCCCGCCGAGGTCCGCTCCCTCGTCGAGGCCGACTGCGTCTCCGACAAGAAGACCGCCGCGAAAGCCTCGGCCGACAAAGCTGCAGCAGACAAGGCCGCCGCCGAGCAGGCTGCCCGCGCCGCCAGCACCCAGACTGCGAACACCGGCACCGCGGCACCCGTCGGTGGCCCCAGCAAGGCCCAGTGCGAGGAACTGAAGCGCACGCTCGCCATGCTCCGCAACCGGCAGCGCGACGGCGGTACCGGTGGCGACATGGAGCAGATGCGGGGCGACCAGCGCGACACCGAGAAACAACTCGCGGGGCTCTGTCCACAGTGACCACCGCCGCCCCCGCCTACGAACGCGCCACGAGCCTCGCGCTCGCGCTGGACCGACTCGGCGCCGGGGGCGTCACCATCATCGCCGGGGGGACTGACTACTACCCGTCCCGCGTCGGGCGCCCCACCGACGCCGCGCTGCTCGACATCGCGGACCTCCCGGAACTCCGGGGCATCACCAGCGAGATCGACCACTGGCGCATCGGCGCCGCAGCCACCTGGGCCGACCTCCTCGACGCGCCGCTGCCTGCCGCATTCGACGGCCTCCGCCAGGCCGCGCGCGAGGTGGGCGGGCTCCAGATCCAGAACGCCGGCACGATCGGCGGCAACCTCTGCAACGCGTCCCCGGCCGCCGACGGCATCCCCGCCCTCCTCGCCCTCGACGCGACCGTCGAACTCCGCTCCAGCGCCGCCACGACGACCATCCCGCTCTCGTCGTTCATCCTCGGGCCACGCCGGACGCGCCGCACGCCGGACCAGCTGGTCACCGCCGTGCTCGTCCCGCACGCGCGGCACGCCGTCACCAGCCGCTTCGTGAAGCTGGGCGCGCGCCGCTACCTGGTGATCTCGATCGTGATGGCCTCGGCCTGCCTGGAAGTGAACGACGCCGGGAAGATCACCGCAGCCCGCGTGGCCGTGGGCGCGTGTTCGCCCGTGGCGCGGCGTCTGCCGACCCTCGAACAGCGTCTCGTCGGCACGCGTTTCGGATCAGGCCTGGGCGGACTCGTCGCCCACGATCACCTCGCCCCGCTCTCCCCCATCGATGACGTGCGGGCCAGCCGGGCGTACCGCATCGACGCGGCGCGCACCGTGGTCGCACGACTGCTCGACGATCTGCCCACACCGCGATGAACGCTCCGACACCTCTCACCGCACTCGCCTGGACCGTGAACGGTCGCACCGTCGCCATGCCCGCCGACGGGCGCCGTCGCCTCGCCGACGTCCTGCGCGACGACCTCGGCCTCACCGGCACGAAGATCGGATGCAACGCCGGCGACTGCGGCGCCTGCACCGTGCTGCTCGACGGCCGCCAGGTGTGCGCGTGCCTGACGCCCGTGGGGCGCGTGGCCGACCGCGAGGTCACCACCATCGAAGGCTTCGCGGACCAGCCCGACCTCGCGCGGCTGCAGCGCGCCTTCCACGTGCACCTCGCCACGCAGTGCGGCATCTGCACGCCCGGGATGATCGTCGCCGCGGCCGACCTCCTGCGCCGGAACCCGAACCCCGACGAGGCCGCGATCCTCGACGCGCTGGGCGGCGTGCTCTGCCGCTGCACGGGTTACCGCAACATCATCACGGCCGTGCAGGCGTGCGTCGCCGAAGTCACGATGCCCGCCGCGCCTGCCGCCGGACACGCACTCGGCAGCCGCGCTGCGAAGGTCGACGGCGCCGCGAAGGTCACGGGCGCAGAGCGCTTCGGCGCCGACGGCATCCCCGCCGACGCCCTCTGGCTGCGCGTCGTGCGCTCGCCCCACGCGCGGGCCCGCTTCACCCTCGGCGATCTCGACGCCATGCAGGCGCGCTTCCCGGGGCTCGTGCGCATCCTCACCGCGGCCGACGTCCCATCGAACGGCTACGGCATCTACCCCGACGTGAAGGACCAGCCCGTGCTCGCCGACGGCCAGGTGCGCCATCGTGGCGAAGCGGTCGTCGCGCTCGTCGGGCCGCGCGCGGTGGTCGAGGCGATCCCCGACGACGCCGTGCCGATCCGCTACGACATCGAGACCCCCGTCATCGGCCTCGACGCCGCCATGCGCGACGGCGCACCGCTCGTGCAGGCCGCGAAGCCCGGCAACTTCCTCGTGCAGGGGCGCGTGCACCGCGGCGACCCCGCCGGCGCATTCGCGAACTGCGCGGCCATCGCCGAGGGCACGTTCACCACACGCTACGTCGAGCACGCGTACATCGAACCCGAGGCCGGCTGGGCCAGACGCGTCGGCGACCGCGTCGAGATCCACGTCACCACGCAGACGCCGTACATGGACCGCGACGAGGTCGCGATCGTGATGCGCATGGCGCCGGACCAGATCCGCATCGTGCCCACCGCGTGCGGCGGCGGCTTCGGCGGCAAGCTCGATCTCTCGGTGCAGCCGCTCATCGCCCTCGCGGCGTGGCTCACCGACCAGCCGGTGGCGTGCGTCTACACCCGCCCGGAAAGCATGATGGCCACGACGAAGCGGCACCCGGCCCGCATCCGCGCCCGCTTCGGCGCCGACAGCTCGGGGCGCCTGCAGGCCGTCGACGTCGACGCGCTCTTCGACACCGGCGCCTACGCGAGCTGGGGGCCGACGGTCGCGAACCGCGTCCCGGTGCACGCGACCGGCCCCTACGCCGTCCCGCACGTCACGACGCGCGGCCGCGCGTTCCTCACCAACGAACCGGTGGCCGGCGCCTTCCGCGGCTTCGGCGTCCCGCAGGGCGCGATCGCGCACGAAGCGCTGATGGACGACCTCGCGGCACAACTCGCCATCGACCGCCTCGAGATCCGCCGCCGCAACGCGCTACGCGTCGGCGACACCACCGCCACCGGCCAGCGCCTCGACGCGAGCTGCGGCCTCGTCGCCTGCCTCGACGCCCTGGAGCCCCACTGGCACACCGCCCTCGCTGCCGCCGAACGCTTCAACGAGACCAGCACGCGCACGCGCCGCGGCGTCGGCATCGGCTGCATGTGGTACGGCATCGGGAACACCGCGCTGTCGAACCCCTCGACCATGCGCATCGGCATCGCGGCAGACGGCACGGTCACGTTCTACAACGGCTGCGCCGACATCGGCCAGGGCACCACGACCACGATGCTGCAGGTCGTCGCCGATGGCGCAGGCCTGCCGATGGACACCATCCGCTCCGTGGTCGCCGACACCGACCTCACGCTCGACGCCGGCAAATCGTCGGCGTCACGCCAAGCATTCGTGTCGGGCAAGGCCGCGGAACTCGCCGGCCGCGCGCTGCGCGAACACATCCTCGAACGCGTCGGCGCCGTCGAACCCGCAACCATCACCATCGACGGCGCCCGCCTCGTCGTCACCGACCCCGCGGGCGAACACCTCTTCGACCTCGCAGCGCTGATCCCCAACGAACGCGGCGACGTCCTCGAAGGCATCGGCCGCTTCGACCCGCCCACGACCCCGCTCGACGCCGACGGCCAGGGCGTCCCGTACGCCACCTATGCCTTCGCCGCGCAGATGGCCGAAGTCGAAGTCGACCTGGACCTCGGCACCACCCGCGTCACCCGCATCGTCGCCGCCCACGACGTCGGCCGATCGCTCAACCCGCAACAGGTGGAAGGCCAGATCCACGGCGGCATCGCCCAGGGCCTCGGCCTCGCGCTGATGGAGGAGTACCGCACCGGCCGCACCGAGAACCTGCACGACTACCTGATCCCGACCATCGGCGACATCCCGCCCATCGAAACCATCCTCATCGAAGACCGCGAACCCCTCGGCCCCGGCGGCGCGAAGGGCGTAGGCGAACCGGCGCTGATCCCGACGCCGCCCGCGATCCTCGGCGCCATCCGCCACGCGACGGGCGTGCGGATGGACGAGGTGCCGGTGTTGCCGCATCGGTTGCGGGGTAGGTTGCGGGTGGAATGAGAGGCGCGACGAGCATGGGCTTTCTACACTGGATTTGCGGGACTCAGCACCGATCTGGAAAGTGAACGCTGCCAAGCTAGCCTTGATGCTTAGCGCGTTCAACACAGGGGCTCAGCGCCACGCTTGACGGCATGAACAGCAGGTCCTCGGTACCGGGCAGCATGACGGCGGGCGTCGAGAATGAACCAACGACTTTGCTTGGGACGACGTCACAACGATTCGGAGTCATGCTATGAGCATCCAGGCCCAGTATTTCATCCCTGAAGAGGACACTCTCCGCGAGATCGGACGCATGCAGGTACTTCACGGTCACCTTGACCACTCACTCAGACTTTCCATCAAGCGCATTCTTGGCATCTCAGTTGACGACCCCGGCTACTGGAACGAAACGCGCGGTATGGCAAAGAATCTGCGCGACAAAGTGCGAGGTCTGATTGCTGAGAAGTGCGACAACGACGACGACCGCGCCGTAGTCCTGAACAAGGTACTCGACGACGCCGACGGAGCAACTGAGCTGCGCAACCGCGCGCTCCACAGCGTCTGGATGAAGGAGCCACGCGGAGATCCGTTCCTCCACGACCGCGACATGGCCTCGAAAAGCCACGTCAACTATCTACCTCCCTCCAAATCGGACTTGGAAGCCCTCAGTGCACGAATTCAGCGGATTCATCGCGTACTCGACGGGGTTACGCGTGACCTTCAATGGTGACACTGCATGCCTCCGCTTGCGGTGGCCATCCACATTAGGAAGAACCTGAGTTATGGATCTCGAACTCCGCTGGGTTGAACCTTACAAGCTTGCAAATGGAAAGCGGGAGGGACTGATCTACAAGGTCCCTGATCTGGACGAAGTATCGACGGGTCCGGGCGTCTATGTTTTCACCCGTGTCCATGGAAAAGCAGTTTTCCCGCTGTACATCGGCAAAGCCACAAACCTGCGACGCAGGATCGAGCAACACATCAAGAGCAACGTCAGGCTCATGCGCGGAATCGAAGACGCCCCCGCTGGTTACCGACGTTTGCACATTGGCGAGCTCGTACCGAAGGGAGGACAGGTCGCTGAGAAGGCCGTTCGGATCATCGAGAGCGCATTGATCCGTGCCGCCCTTGCCGATGGCTACGACATCTTCAACATCAAGGGCACCAAGGCTCTGGTGCATACGATCTCGAATCGCGGCAATCGGGATGCACGACTATGGCTTCGAAGCACCAGCTTGAAGGTAGAGCGTGCATAGTTGCGTCTGACACCAAACTTTCAACCTTCGGGGTCCGGCCTGGCCGCGTCGTCGAGGCGCCAATTGATGCGCGCGCAATCTGGTCCGTAGGCGCGACGAGATGCCACCTGATCCGCAAGCCGCCTGAATCGACGAGCCACCCTCCGCCCCCGTTTCCCACTCACCCCATGCGCGAAGACACCACCCCCGAATCCGCCGACACCCTCGACACCCCGGTCCCTGCCGGCAACGTCCGCTGCGATGCCTGCCCCGTGCTCTGCATCATCCGCCCCGGCAAGACCGGTGCGTGTGACCGCTACGCGAACGTCGACGGCAATCTCGCCCGCGTCGACCCGCTGGTGATCGCACAGCGCGTCGAGGGCAACGGTGGTGCCGTCGTGCGTTTCCTCGACCGTGCCGACGAATGGCGCGGAGAGGTGCTCGCCGATGCGCCCGTCTTCGTGACCGGCGTCGGTGCCGGTACCACCTACCCCGACTACAAGCCCGCGCCCTTCATCGTGTCGAGCAGGCACGCGGGGGTCGACATGGTCACCGTCGTGACCGAAGGCATCTTCAGTTACTGCGGCGCGAAGGTGAAGATCGACACCGACCGCTACCTCGGCCCGGAGCAGGCCGCGATCCGCGTGGATGGGGAACAGGTAGGCCACGTCACCACCGCGGAGTACGGCTCGCAGATGCTGGCGCTGGGCGGCGTGCGCCATCTCACCGGCGGCACCAAGCGCGAGGGCCGCGTCGCGTGCGACGTGCTGGAGAAGCTCTGCAACCGCGAGGCCGTGGAACTCGTCATCGACGGCGGTTCGCGCGTCGTCGTGCAGTCGGGCATGCCGCCCATCGTCGACGGCGAGCGCGAAGACCGCATGCGCGTCGGCTGCGGCTCCGCCACCATCGGCATGTTCGCGCAGCAGTGGCTGGGCCACGCCGACGAGGTGATCGTCGTCGACGACCACATCACTGGCGTGCTCTCGGAACACCAGGCCGGCCGCTTCCTCGCGATGCGCCCGGCCGGCATCAAGGTCCGCGGCCGCAAATCCACGCCGGGCCGCTACTTCCGCGTGGCGGAGCCGGGCTCCGGCTGGGGCGGCACCAACGTCACCGATCCGCTGGAGATCATCGAACACATCGACCCCGCCACCGCGTGGCCGGGGCTCACGCTGCTGATGGTCTCCACCACCGGCGAACAGGCCGCGTGGTTCGTCCTCGACGAAGCCCTCCGCCCCCAACCCGCCCCGCTGCCCGACGCCATCGCGAAGGCCGTGGCGCGCATCGCCGAGAACTGCGAACCCGCGCTTTGCACCGTGCTCTTCATGGGCGGCGCCGGCGGCAGCCTGCGCTCCGGCGTCACCGAGAACCCCGTGCAGCTCACACGCTCGGTGAAGGACACCCTCACCCGCGTGACCTGCGGCGGCGCCCCGGTCTACGTCTGGCCGGGCGGCGGCATCACCATCCTCGTCGACGTCGCCTCGATGCCAGCGAAGTCATTCGGCTCGGTGCCGACACCCGCGCTCGTGGTCCCAATCGAGTTCACCATTCGCCTGGACCACTACGCGCAACTGGGCGGCCACATGGGCAGCGTGGTGAAACTGGAAGACGTGCTCGCGCGCGACCGGCGTATCGGGACGGACTGGGTGGCGGGGAATCCGTGGCCGTTCGGTTGAGGGTGCGACGCAGACCCTACGGCAGGACCGCGCTCTCGCGGGCAGGACCCGCTCCTACAGACGCGTGATCCATTCCGACCGTCGGCGGGAGGCAAGAGGTCCTCCCTTCGCTTTCGCGCACCACACGCGCCCTCGCCTGCCGACCCGATGCATGCCGCACCACAACGGCTCGACCGGCGATCGAAGCGCACACCCAGTGGGCATGCGCGGGATACGGCCAACGGACGGCATCGACACGCGGTCACCAAGGCATGCCGACGTCCACCATCGCATTCCCCCGTGCGCTCCTTCTTTGCGACGTATCCGAGGGCCCCAGCGCGAGAAACATTGCCGGATGACCGTCGCCGTTCACGGACCTTGCTAAAGAACGGGATGCGCACCTCCGCGCGCTCACCCCGAGAGGTTCCCGTGATGCCTGCCCGTTGGAAATGGTTGAGATTCACCGCCGGCGTCATCGCCGGCCTGACCCTGGCCGGTGCTGCCTTCGCCGGCAAGATGAGCATCGGTCACACGACCTGGGTCGGCTACGGCCCGCTCTACTTGGCTCGCGACCTCGGCTACTTCAAGGCCGCGGGGCTCGACCTCGATCTGAAGGTGATCGAGGAAGGCTCGCTCATCATGACCGCCATGGCCGGCAACAACCTCGACGGCGATGCGTCGACGCTGGACGAGATCATGAAGTACCGCGCGCCGGACTTCTGCTTCAAGGTCGTGCTGGTGCTCGACGAGAGCCATGGCGGTGACGGCGTGCTCGTGGCCGGGAACGAGAAATCGATTAAGGACCTCAAGGGCAAAACCGTCGCGCTGAACGAAGGATCCACGTCACAGTTCTGGTTCAGCATCCTGCTCGCCAAGGAGGGCATGACGCCCGCCGACGTGAAGGTCGCGAACATGACCGCCGATGACGCCGCGGCCGCCTTCCTGGCGAAGCGCGTCCCGGTCGCCGTGACGTGGGAGCCGCATCTCTCGCTCGCGAAGAAGAAGAAACAGGGGCGCGTGCTGATCGACAGCTCGGCGACGCCGGGCACCATCGTCGACGTCGTGGCGCTGCGGTGCGACTACATCGAGAAGCATCCCGCCGAGGTAGCGGCGCTGGTCAGTGGCTACTACAAGGCCATCGACTACATGAAGAAGAACCAGACCAAGGCCTACGCGATCATGGCGAAAGGCGTGGGTGGCTTCCTGAAGGACCCGAAGGACTTCGCCGATGCCGCGAAGGGCGTGCGGTTCTTCGACAAGCCCATGAACGCCGCCTTCCTCGGCACCGCCGAGAAGCCCGGCGCCTCCGCCGAACTGCTGATCCTGGGCAGCAAGGTCTGGAGCCAGTTGGGCAAGCTGAAGATGGAAATCGACCACGCGACGCTGATCGAACCGAAGTTCGCCGTGCAGTGACGGAACGGCCGGCGGCTCAGGCCGCCGGCCACCCCTCTCCAAGACGCGCCGCGATCCCCTGCAGGAACCGCAGACAGCGGCGCAACTCCTCGCGGGTCACGTACTCGTCGGGCTTGTGTCCCTGGTCCATGCTCCCCGGGCCGCACACCACCGCGGGAATGCCAGCCGCGGCGAAGAGCCCGCCCTCCGATCCGAAGCTGATGACGCCCGTCTGCGACTCGCCGGACGCCGCGATCGCCAGCGCCACCACCGCATCGTCTTCTGCCGACCGCAGGCCGGGGTACCGCGTCAGCAGTTCGAAGCGCACGTCCGCCTCGGGCGCCACAGCGCGCATCGCGGGCAGCACGTCGCGCGCCGCTTTCGTGGACACCGCCTCCAGAAAGCGATCGAGTTCCGCCTCGTCAGTGGACCGCGCCTCGAAGCTGAAACTGCAGCGCGACGGGACGACGTTCACGCTGATGCCGCCGGCGACCACGCCCGTCTGGGCCGTCGCGAACGGCGGATCGAAGCGGTCGTCGCGCGGACCGCGCTCTGCGAAGTCGTGCGCGAGATCCTCGATGGCGACGATGAGTCGCGCGGCCTTCTCCACCGCGTTGACGCCGTCAGGCGTGTGGGCGGAATGGCAGGCGCGCCCGACCACGTCGCACCGCATCGCGAGCTTCCCCTTGTGCGCCGTCACCGGCTGGCCGCTGGTGGGCTCGCCGATCACGACGCCCAGGGGCTTCGGCTCGCGCTTCGCGATCTCCTCCAGCATCGGACGCACGCCGAGGCACCCGATCTCCTCGTCGTACGAGAACGCGATATGCACGGGCAACGGCAGGCGGTGCGAGGAGAACACCGGCACCATCGCCAGCACGCACGCGAGGAACCCCTTCATGTCTGCCGTGCCGCGACCGTACAGGCGCTCGCCTTCGTCGGTCAGCGCGAACGGCGGACGGGTCCACGACTGTCCCGCCACCGGCACGACGTCCGTGTGGCCGGAGAGCACGATGCCAGGCGACGACGCATCGCCGATCGTCGCCCAAAGGCTCGCCTTCGAGCCCGCGGCATCGGGGAAGAGTTCGCTGGTGACACCGTGCTCCGCGAGATATCCACGCACGAACTCGATGAGCGGCAGGTTGCTGTCGGCGCTGACGGTCGGGAAGGCGATGAGCCGTTCGAGAATCGCGACGCTGGCCGCGAGCAACTCCTCGACATCGTCGGCGGCGTGGGTGGTCATGGGCATCACTCCGTCAGAGGCAGGACCGCGCGTCCGGCCGCCGGATCGGCGAGGTCCGCAAGCCCGGTGATCTCGCGGCGGAACGGCACGGTGTCGCCATCGTGTTCGGGAAGATCGAACTCCTCGGCGAAGCGCCGGCCCGCGTATACCGCCGCGGCGATCGTCCCCGGGGCCCACGCATCGCCGATCGCGTGCACGCGGACGATGCCGGCATCGCGCCAGTCGGGCTCCCGCGCCATCAGATCGGCGAACAGTCGATCATCGGGAAGCCGGGCGGTCACGGGCACCAGTGCATCGCAGGCAACGATCTCCTCGCGCCCCGTGAACTTGCAGACCAGCGCCACGCCACCCGGGACCGTCGCGCGCACACCACGATTGGCATCGACGACGACGCCCAGTTCGAGCAGCCGCGCCTGGATGCGATGCTGCTCCATCGTGTGATACGTCCAGTCCGCCGCGCGCGAGGCCATCGTGACCAAGCGCACGCGATGCCCGTCGGCGACGAGCAACTCGGCGAGCACCGAGGCCATGTAGTAGTGGTCGTCGTCGAACACCACGACCTCGCGACCGGGTGGTCGACCGCCCGCCATCAGATCGTCGGGCGTGAGAACGGGCACCGAAGCGTCGAGCGGAATCGGCTTCGTGTGCAGGCGCCCCACCCCGTCGCGGCGCCACGACGAGCCCGTCGCGATCGCCACGTGGGCGAAGCCGAAACCCAGCACGTCCTCTGCGGTCAGCGGGCTCGCGAGGTACGTCTGCACCGTCGGCATCTGCGCGATCTGGTACGTGCGGTAGTCGCGCACCCGTGCCCAGGCCGAGAGCCCCGGCAACCGCGACTCCCGCGACACGCGTCCGCCGAGCGCGTCACCGGCGTCGGCCAGTGCCACCTCGTAACCGCGTCGCCCGAGCATCATCGCGGCCTCCAGCCCCGCGGGGCCGCCGCCCACCACGAGCACGGTGTCGTCCGAGGACTTGCGACGGATGCGCTCCGGATGCCAGCCGCGCCGCCACTCCTCGCCCATCGACGGGTTCTGCGTGCAGCGGATCGGCGACATCGTGAAATCGCCCGAGACGCAGATGTTGCAGCCGATGCACTCCCGGATGTCGTCGACACGCCCTTCCTCCACCTTCCTCGGCAGGAACGGATCGGCGATCGACGGCCGCGCGCAGCCGATGAGATCGAGGATGCCCGCCTTCACCTGCCGGACCATCGTGTCGGGCGACGTGAAACGGCCCACGCCCACCACCGGCTTCGTCGTGAGTCGTTTGAAGCCGGTGACGAACGGTTCCTGGAACCCCTCGTCGGCGAAGCGCGACGTGCGGCTGTCGTCCTCCCAGCTGCCCAGCACGAGGTCCCAGAGATCGGGCAGATCGCCGAGCAGACCGAAGGCGTCTTCCATCTCGGCCTTCGAGAGACCCTCATCGCCGAGCAGCTCGTCCACTGTCACGCGTACCGCCACGGCCGATCGGTCGCCGACGGCGTCCCGTGTGTCCTCGATCACCTCGCGCAGCAGCCGCACGCGGTTCTCCAGACTGCCGCCGTACTCGTCGGTGCGGTCGTTGTAGCGCCGCGAGAGGAAGTGGTGGAGCCCGCCGAGGGCGTGGCCCGCGTACACGTAGATGATGTCGAAGTCGGCACGCTTCGCCCGCACCGCCGCCGCCCGATGCCAGCGCCGCAGCGACGCGATGTCACGCTTGCTCATCGCCCGCGCCTGCACGGGGTCGTAGGTGAACGTCGCGACCGGCAGATGCGCGGGCCCCATCGGGATCTCGCGCGAATAGAGGTTCGACCCGTTCATCCCGTTGTAGCAAAGCTCGATGCCAGCGAGCGCGCCGTGCGCGTGGACGGCGTCGGCCATGCGGACGAGCCCCGGCATGTCGCGGTCGTCCCACAGGCGCAACTCGATGAACGGCGTGATCTCGGACGAGTAGTGGATCTCCACCTGCTCGGTGCACACCACCGCCCACCCGCCTTCGGCCTTGATGCCCCGCATCGCGGCGAGTGCGGTCGGATCGCGATAGCCCATCCCGTTGCAGTGGGGCACCTGGTAGAAGCGGTTGCGAGCGACGACCGGGCCGATCTGCACCGGCTCGAAGAGGATGTCGAAACGGGGATCGCGGCTCATCGGTTCCGTGGCAGGACTGCGTGGGTCAGAGATCTGCCATGCCCGGCACGCCATCGCGACCGAACGCGTCGCGGCAGAACGCCTGGAAGGCCGCGACGACGCGGGGCGTGCGGGGCGACTTCAGCGTCGCGATGCCCAGCACCATCGGCCGGTAGCGATTGTCGAGCGGGACGTACGCGAGCGGCTGGCCGTCGAGCGCGGCGCGATTGCGCGGCCGGACGTTGGCCAGCCCGAACCCGTGCCCCGCCGCGACGAGCGAGCGCAGGACGTCCGTGTGCGCCGAGCGCGCGACCACCTTCGGCGTGACGTTCTCCTGCATGAAGAGCCCGAGGAAGTACTCGCGGCTCTGCGGCAGGTCGAGCATCACGTAGGGCTCGTCGGCGAGGTCGGGCAGCGTCAGGCGATCGCGCCCCGCGAGCGGATGATCGGCGCGGAGCAGCACGTAGGGCGGCAGCGACGCCAGCCGCTCGAACGCCACTTCGGTCGGTAGATCGAGATCGTAGGTGAGCGCCGCGGAGAGCCGCCCGCTGCGCAGGCGCTCCATGAGCCCGGCGTGGTGATCCTCCAGCACTTCGAGCTGTACGCGATCGTGGCGGGCGACGAATCCGCGCGTGACTTCGGGGATGAGCATGGGCGCCAGCGTGACGAGGAAACCGATCGCGATGCTGCCGGCGATGCCGTCGGCCAGTTCGCCCGCGATGACCGAGATGTCTTCGGCGTGGGAGAGCAGCGCCCGCGCCTCGCGCAGCAGGCGCTCGCCAGCCGGCGTCAGTGCCAGGCCTTGCGCGTGATAGCGGACGAAGAGCTGGACCCCGAAGACTTCCTCGAGATGGGCAATTGCCGCCGAGACCGACGGCTGCGAGATGTTCACCCGCTCCGCCGCATGGCGCACGCTGCCGGTCTCGCCGGCGGCCACGAAGTATTCGAGCTGGCGAAGGGTGAAGCGCATGCGATGGGATTCGGCGCTGGACTCGGGTGCGGTCGAGGTTAGCACGCGGCCGGCACGCGGACGGCTTTCCGCAAAGACAGCGTCAGGGATCACCCGGGACTCCGTACGCGGGCGCCTTGCCGGGCTCCAGCGCGCGGGCCACGTAGTCGTGCATCTGCGGCTTCCACATCGTCCACAGCGCCGCCAGTTCGGCGATGGGGCAACCCTCGGTCCAGTCGACCCGCAGGTCCGCGATGGGCCACGAGACGCGATGGACGATCAGCATTCCCGCGGAGTGCACGGGCCCGGCCTCGCCACCGGCCGCCAGCCCGGCCTGCATCGCGGCGATGATGCGGTCGCCGAGATCCTGGTCGAGCGTCGCCTCGAACGCCTGGACGATGGCCGCCGGGACGCCGGTGCCGCTCAGCAGGTTGCCCGCCGCCGCGACGTCGCGCCCCTGGGCCGACGCGTGCGTCCCGAGCGTTTGCTTCCCGGAGAACACGGCCGTGTGCCCCGCCGCGTCGATCAGCATGAGCTGCCGGTACTCCAGATGCATCGCTTCCGTGCTCAACTTCTCCAGCACCTGCGCCGCACCGTGGCCGCGCGCGAGCAGATCGAGCCCCTTCGGCCCCAGCGACGGGTCGGTGATGTTCTGCGTCGCGACCGCACCGGCGCCCGCCCGCGCATGGGCGCACCGTGCCGCCACTGCGGGACTCGACGACGACACGGCCATCCCGAACATGCCGGTCCGGGCGCAGCGGGCGACCACGGAGAAGGTCATCGCACACCCCCGTCCGGGATCACTGCGGTCACGTCGATCTCGACGAGCCACTCGGGCCGCGCGAGGGCCGTCACGACCAGGCCCGTCGACACGGGGAACACGCCCTTCAGCGAGCGCCCCACCACGCGGTACACGGCCTCGCGGTACCGCGGATCGGTCAGGTAGATGTTGATCTTGCAGATGTGCTCCAGCCGGCTGCCGGCTTCTTCGAGCAGCACCTTGATGTTGTGCATCGCCTGCTCGGCCTGGCCTGCGGCATCGCCGATCGCGACGCTCGCGGCCGTGTCGAGGTCCTGCCCGACCTGACCTCGCACGAAGACCATTGCGCCGCGCGCCACGACCACGTGGCAGAGATCGTTGTCGAGCTTCTGCTCCGGGTACGTGTCGCGCGTGTTGAACGGCCGGATGCGCTTGTGCGTGGTCATGCCGAGGCCTTCGTGGGCGCGGGTGCGGGCGCTGCGGCTGGCGCCCGACCCAGCACGCGCTCGGACAGGCCGGCGGACTTCACGACCGTCGCGGCGGCGGCGTCCCAGTCGTAGTTGCGATACACGGCGGCGAGGTGCGCGAAGGGCGGCGACTGCGCGAAGAGCTGGAACGTGAGGCGATGGCCCGCGTAGTCCGAGTTCAGCATGTCGCGCGCGAAGGCGAGCAGCTTCCGGCGGTCGTCGGACACCCAGTTCTCGTTCACGCTGTAGAACTTCTCGAGCCACGGCGCGGTTTCCGGATGCTTGAAGGCCGCCGCGTCGGGTGTCACGCAGATCTGGCCCCCGCAGAGTTCGCGGGCGATGTGCATCATCTCGTGGAGCTGCGAGCACGCCGCCACGCGGCCGGTGAAGAGCAGCGACTGATTGGGCATCAGCAGTCCCGCCGGGCTGCGCTCGGCCATCGCGATCGACGCCGTGAGGTGCGCGTTGATGCCTTCGCGGTACACGGCGAGCGTGGCGAGCTTCTCCTGCACCGCCTGCTGCTTGTCGAGGCCCGTCTGGCGCGCGTTCAGGAGCGCCGCGCCGATCATCATGTCCGCCAGCTTGATGTTGCGCTGGACGAACGCGAAGGCGCTGTAGCGGTGCAGCGTCGCGCGGATGAACGTCGCGGCACGCGTGTGGCGGTAGAAGAGCACGTTCTCCCACGGGATCAGCACGTCGTCGAAGATGACCAGCGTGTCGACCTCGTCGAAGCGGTTCGACAGCGGATAGTCCTCGATCGGCGCACGGCCTGCGAAGCCGGTGCGGCAGATGAACTTGAGGTTGGGGGAGCCCAGATCGCAGATGAAGCCGACGGCGTAGTCGGAGAGCTGCGAGTCACCCCAGTTGGCGATGGTGGGCTTCGTGAACGCCTGGTTGGCGTACGCCGCGGCCGTCTCGTACTTGGCGCCGCGCACCACGATGCCGGCGTCGGTCTCCTTCACGACGTGCAGCAGCATGTCGGGGTCTTGATCCTGCGGGCGCTTCGAGCGGTCGCCCTTCGGATCGGTGTTCGCGGACACGTGGAACGGATCGGCCTGGATGGTCCGGTCGATGTGGCGCTTGATGTTCGCGGAGAACTGCGGATCCACCTCGTTGAGGACATCCTGCCCGTCGTACAGGGACCACATCTCGCCGACCGTCTCGTCGCCGACGCGGGTGACGACACCGCCGACGTCGTCCAGCACCGCATCAGTGGCGCGCCGCTTCGCGTGCCAGTCGTCCTGGGTGTAGGGCAGCTTGTTGCCGATGGCGCAGATCTCGCCGGTCACCGGATCGCTGTAGCTCATGACGTCGCGCGTGGCGGCATCGTGCTGCATGTCGTAGATGCGGGCGCGGATGTCCACGAGCGGCTTGAACATCGGGTGCGACGGCACGTCGCGGACGCGTTCGCCGTTGATGTAGACCATCCGTCCGTCGCGGATGCTGTCGATGTACTGCTGACCGGTGCGGATCATGGGGAAGGTGTCCTTGAATGCGGAAACGTGGCGTTCGGTGCCGGGCTCAGTTGCCGAGCGGCTTCGCGCGGGCGTAGGCGCGGTCGGTGTATCCGAGGGGCGAACCCGTCGCGCGGATGGCCGACACGACGGACCCGATCAGGATCGTGTGCGTCCCGGCTTCCACGCTGGAGGAGAGCACGCAGTCGAATCCGGCCGCCGCGCGCACGAGAAGCGGCGCGCCCGTCACGTCGGTGCGCCACTCGGCCCGGTCGAAATCGTGCGGCATGCCCGCCGCGGGCCGGCCGGCGAAGACGTCCGCGAGATCCGCCTGGTCGTCGGTGAGCAGGCTGAGCGCGAAGTGGCCGCTGGCCAGCACGGCGTCCCGGACGCGGTGCCGGCTGTTCACGCAGGCGAGCACCATGGGCGGATCGGCCGACACCGACGACACGGCGCTGACCGTGAGGGCGACGCGCCCCTCGGGGCCGTCGGTCGCGAGGATCCAGACGCCGGTCAGCGCGCGAGCCATGGCGGCGACGAAGACATCGCGGTCCACGGCGCGGGGGGCGACGACGAGGTCGGGCGCGGCAGCGAGGCGGGGCTGCATCGCGGACGGACGTTCACAGAGGGCGACAGGGCTCATGGAGGCTTCCGGTACCGGGCTTCGCCCGACGATGCCCGAAGTGTGTCGCCACCCTCTTGCCAAGTAAATTCGTTTCTTCTTCGCATCGGATTCATGATTTCCGAAGCAAGAGGGGATTTGCCGGCAGGGCACGTCTTCCCCTCACCCCGACCCGATCCACCTCGACCGGAATCATCGCTTTCGCGGGCATGGCCCGCTCCTACAGAGAGCGCGGCCCGTTCCCACGACGGATGGCTCATCCACCACCCCTGTAGGAGCGGCCCATGGCCGCGAAAGCGGTGGATGCAAGGAAGCGTATCAACCGGAACGATCGCTTTCGCGGGCATGGCCGCTTTCGCGGGCATGGCCCGCTCCTACAGAAAGCGTGGCGAGTTCCCTCGGCGGATGGCGCATCCACCACCCCTGTAGGAGCGGCCCATGGCCGCGAAAGCGGTGAGTGAGGGTGGACACAGGACAGTGCCTCCCGAATCCGAAGCGCTCTGAAGCGAGGTGGATAGAGCATCAGAGACAGGAAAGCCCGACGGGAGCGCCCCCCGCCGGGCTGCCCGGCCCACCGGCGCGGCCCGGGCGCCACGGTCACGGGAAGACCGTGCCCGTCAGGTCCGCCCCGGTGAAATCCGCCCCGGCGAGCGACGCCCCCGTGAAGTCGGCGTTCGTGAGGACGGCATTCACGAAGATGGACAGGTCGTTCCCGGTGCCAGTGAGGTCGGCGTCGATGAACACGGCGCTCGTGAAATCGCCCCCGGACAGGTCGGCGCCCGTGAAGTCCGTCTTGCTGAGGTCCGCACTCACGAACGTGCTGTTGCGGAGCGTCGCCCCGGCCAGCACGGAATCGATGAACGAGCTGCTGGTGAAGTCCGCCCCGTTGCCCTGGAGGTTGCTGAGGTCGGTCTTGTTCAGCACGGAGCCGAAGACGAAGGTGTCGGTGAGGTTCGCACCGGCCAGGCTCGCATCGATGAAGGTCGTGCTGACGAGCGAGGCGCCGTGGGTGTCCGCATCGTCGCCGTCGCCGAAGTCAGCCCCTGCCATGTTGGCGAACACGAACGTGGCGCTCGTCAGGTCGGTGTCGCGGAAGTCGGCGCCCGCGAAGTTCGACACATCAAAGATCGCGTCCTTCAGTTCCGCGCCGACGAAACTGGTGGTGGCGTCGCCCGTGGCGAGCCCGAGGTTGGCGTTGTTCAGGACGGCCCCGGTGAGGTCGGCCCCGACCAGGATGGCCTCGGTCAGGATCGCCCCGGTCAGGTCCGCACCGCGGAAGTTGGCGCCGGTGAGATCCGCACCGTTGAAGTTGGCCCCCGTGAGGTTCGCCCCGCTGAAGTCCGCGCCGGTCAGATCGGCGTCCTCGAAGAACGACTCGACCGCCTCGACGCCGGTGAAGAGCGCGCCCGCCATGTCGCTGTCGGCGAAGTTGGCGCCGTTCATCTTGGTGGGGTTGCTCTCGTCGTACGCCCGGAAGTCGGCGTTCACGAAGTTGCTGTCCTCGGACGAGAAGTTCGTGAGGTCGGCGCCGCGGAAGCTCAGATTGGTCGCGGTGGCGCCGTTGGCGGGCGACGTGTCGGTCCACGACATGTCGGCCATCTTCGCGAGGTCGAAGATCGCGTTCAGGATGTCGGCGTCGGTGAAGCCCACGTCGGTGAAGTCGACGCCGGTGAAGTCCGTGCCGACCGCGAGGATCCCTTCGAGATTGGTCCCGACGAGCTTCGCACCGACGAAGCTAGCGTTGGTGAGGTCGGCATCGCTGAGGCTCGCCATGGTGAGGTCAGCGCCATCGAACCGCGTGCCGCGCAGATTGGCGCCGGTCGTGCCGTCACCGCTCAGCGTAGCCATCACCAGGGTCGCACCGGTCAGATCGGCGTTGCTCAGGTTGATCGCGAAGGTGGTCAGCTCCGACATGTCGGCGCCGCGGAGGTTGGCGCCGCTCAGGTTGACGTTCTGCAATGATGCGCGGAGGAAGCTCGTCTGCGAGAAGGCGCCGTTCGAGAGGAAGTTCGCGCCGCTCGCGTTCACGTTGTTCCAGACGGAACCCTCGAAATTGGTGCCCTCGAGCTTCGCGTTGACGAATCGGACGTTCGTGAGCACCGCGTCCTTGAAGGTCGAACCGTTGAGATCGCGGCCGTTGAAGTTGCGGCCGGTGAGTACACGTCCTTCGAAGTTCATGACTGCCATGGTCATCTCCTGGGGTGAGGATGGAACCCGTCGGCCGGAGCCGGGGGCTGGGGGGGAAAGCGGGTGACCGGTGGGCCGGTCGACTGCCGTTCTGCGACGGCGTGGTCAGGGCTCCCGCGCGCCACGGCGGAGCACATCCGCCACGGGCTGGGTGAGGTATTCCAGCGGCGTGCGCTCGCGGCCGCGGATGATCACTTCGGCGGGCATGCCCGCCTGCAGCTCGGGCGCGTCGGCACGCGCCAGGGCCCCGGTGTCGATCTCGACCTGCGCGACGTAGTGGGCAGTGCGCGTCTGCGGGTCCACGAGCCGGTCGGCGGACACATAGGTGACGTGCCCTTCCACGGATGGGGTCGTGCGCGGATTGAACGCGGTGAAGCGGATGTCCGCCGCGAGCCCGCGGCGCACCTGTTCGATGTCCTCGGGGCGCACCTGCGCCTCGACGAGCAGCTTGGGTGCCGACGGCACGATGACGGCGATGGTCTCGCGCGGCGCGATCACCCCGCCGGGGGCGTGGAACTTCAGGTCCATCACCTCGCCGTCGACCGGCGCCACGATCACCTGCCGCGCCGCGGCGTCGGCGGGCTTGCGCAACTCCTCGCGCAGTTCCGCCAGTCGATGCGTCGCGATCTTCAACTGGTCGCTCGCCTGCTGCCGGTAGTCGTTGCCGAGCGTGCGCACCCGCAGATCGATGTCGATGCGGCGCTGCTCGGCCCGGGCGCGCTCGGATTCCCGCTCCGCCAGCTTCACGCCGTAGTCGGCCACCGTCGCCTGCAACTGACCCACGCGTGCCGCGGACACGAATCCATCGGAGACCAGCGAGCGGTTCGTGGCGAGTTCCTCCCGCTGGTGTCCGAGCGACCGCCTCGCCTCGACGATCTGCGCCTCGACGGACTGCAGCTCCTGCGTGATCTTGTCGCGCTGCGCGCGCAGAAGCGCCACCTGCTCCACCAGGGCCTCGCGCTTCGCAGCGAAGAGCGCACGCTCGTTGTCGACGAGTTGCTGGAGCCGGGGATCCTGACGCGCCGCGGCTGCCAGCCCCGCAGGAATGGTCATGGACGCCAGACCCGCCTGCTCCGCCTCCAGACGCGCGATCGCCACCTCCTCGGCCCGCACGCGATAGTTCCAGCGGTCGATGTCGGCGGACACCGCGACGTCGCCCAGCACGACCAGCGGATCGCCCTGACGCACCCGCTGCCCGTTGCGAACGCGCACCTCCGCGACCTGCCCGCCCTCGGCGTGCTGTACCGGCCGCCGATTGAGGTCGACGGTCACGACACCGGGCACCACGACCGCCGACGCCAGCGGGGCGAACGTGAGCCACGCGGCGGACGGCGCGATCGCCAGCAGGAACACCAGCCCGGCAGCCCGCGTGAGGAGGGACATCTCGCGCCGGTGCGATTCGACGAGGCCCTCGCTCGCCAGGTGGATGGGGATGTCGAGCACGTTCATCGTGCGGCTCCTTCGAGTCGATCGGTGCGGGGCACGGGCGCGATGTGCGCCACGCTCTTCGATGCGCCGGACAGCGCGGCCAGCACCTCGGCGACCGGTCCCTCGCGCTTCGTCCTGCCGGCGTCGAGAACGAGCAGGCGATCCATGTGCTGCACGAGGCTGGTCCGATGGGTGACGGCGATGACGGTGATCTCGCCGCGGAGCGCCTTCAGCGCCTCGCCGAGCGCGATCTCGCCGTCACCGTCGAGGCTCGCGTTGGGTTCGTCGAGCACCAGCAGCCGGGGATTGCCGTAGAGCGCGCGCGCCAGCGCGATCCGCTGCCGCTGCCCGGGCGAGATGAGCGCACTGTTCGCTTCGACCACGGTCTCGTAGCCGTCGCGCAGCGTGAGGATCATGTCGTGCACGCCCGCACGACGCGCCGCTTCGAGCACCTTCTCGGAATCCACGATGCCGAGCCGGGCGATGTTCTCCGCGACGGTGCCTGCGAAGAGCTGGACATCCTGCGGGACGTAACCGATCGACGGGCCGACCTCGGCGCGCGACCACTGCGCGAGGTCCACGCCGTCGAGCCGTACGATGCCGCCGCCGGGTTTCCACACGCCGACGAGCAGGCGCGCGAGCGTGGACTTCCCGGATCCGCTCGGGCCGATGATCGCCATGGATTCCCCCGGCGCGAGTTCGAGCGAGACGCCCGAGAGCGTCGCGCGGTCGCTGCCCGGCGGCTGATAGGAAAGCTCGTGCGCCTCCAGCCGCCCGAGCGGCGCCGGGAGGGCCATGTGTTGCGCAGGCGCGGCGCTGCGCGCCAGGAGTGTCTGCAGACGTAGCCAGGCGGCCCGGGCATCGACCAGCAGCGACCAGTTGGCCACCAGCTGCTCGACCGGCGCGAGCGCCCGACCCAGGAGCACCGTCGTCGCGATCATCACGCCCGGGGACGCACGCTGTTCGATCACCAGCCACGCCCCCACCGCCAGCATCGCCACCTGCACCGACTGCCGCAGCGTGCGGGCGAGCGCCGCGGTCCAGGCCGAGCGACGTACGACGGCACCCTGCGTGGCGAGCACCCGCTCGTTCATCGCGGCCCAGCGCCCGAGCACCGGCGCCGCGAGTCCGAGCGCACGCGACACCTCCGCATTGCGCATGGTGTCCTCGAGCCACTGCTGGGCGTGCGCGGCATCGGTCTGCCCCTGCGCGAGCCGAGACTTCGTGAGCAGACTCGTCGCGAGCGCCAGACCGAGCATCAGCGCCGCCGCGATGGTCGCCGTGACGCCGAGCATCGGATGCGCGAGCGCGATCACCGCGACGTACACGAACAGCCAGGGCGCGTCGAACACGGCGAGCACGCCATTCGCCGCAAAGGCGCGGCGCAATGTGGCAACGTCGCGCAGCGCGGTGGACGCACCGGCCGAACGCAAGGATCCACCGTCGATCAGCCCGCCCGCCACCGCGGGCATGAGCGCATCGCCGATCACCTGCCCGAGCAGGCCCTGCAGACGCGTCCGGACGTAGTCGAGCACAAAGAGGAGCATCAACGCGATCGCCGTCCCGGCCAGCAGGACGAGCAGCGTGTCCATGCTGCGACTCACGAGGACGCGATCGAACACCTGCAGCATGAAGATCGACGGGGCGAGCACCAGGAGGTTCATCGCCACGGACAGCAACACGGTCCAACGAAGCGGACCGTGCAGATGCCGGCCCAGGGAGGACGTCCCGCGGGAACCGCACTCCGCCCGGTCGATCATGGGACCCGCATCCGCGCCCGTCATGGACGGCACCCCACGCGCGCGGCGAACATGCCAGACCTGCGCGCCGGACACTGCAGATGGCAAGCCTTTCCGGACGAGCGCGGTGGGACACGAGGCCCGGCGGGGGATCGGCGTGGCGTCCACGCGTGAAGCAGAGCGGTCGTCGATGCGAAGGAACCGTGCAGATCGGAACGGTTGCAACACATGGTGCGGATCTCCTGCCGGCACATCGCCGGAACACGCTGAGCGGATTCGAATGGGCTTTCCCGGAGGCAGTCGCCGTCTCCTTCCAGGTCGGACGGCCATGCCGGAAGGACCCGTAGCGCCGTCTTCCGGATGGCCTGTCCCCCGAAGACGCGTGACCACCGCGAGTTATTTCCCACGGGCGAATAAATGTTTCGGAAGGGGAATGCGTGGATGGGCCATCGTTCGTAGGAACGGGCGATGCCCACCTCTCGGGCCGGTCGGCCCGCGGCGGGGGGCCCGCGTGGAGTACCAACAAGGGGAGGACCCCTTGTATATCCCCCCGTGGTGCATCGCCCGCTTTCGGGATCGGCCACGCTTTTGTAGGAGCGGGCCATGCCCGCGAAAGAGATGGTTCCGGTCGCGGCGTTTCCTTGCACTCACCGCGGGCGGCGGACACACCATCAGCCGTGGCCATGGGCGAGCTTCTGTAGGAGCGGGCCATGCCCGCGAAAGCGATCGTTCCGGTCGATGCGCTTCCTGGCATCCACCGCTTTCGGGGCCATGGGCCCCTCCTACAAGGGCGGGGCCCCTCCTACAAGGGCTTGGCCCCTCGTACAGTGGCCGTGGACATGCCAGCCCCTGCCGGGAAGCCTGCACAAGCCTCGCTTCGACGGACGAACCCCGGGCGCCCCGGTTCCGATCATCCCGGCAGCCCTCAGCTCAGCAGAAAGTAAGCGGCGTGGGAAAGCGTTCCGTCCTCGGCACACGCCGACAGCGAGCGGTTCGACCCGACGATCCCGTGACAGGCGATGTCGATCGGCCGCTCGCACGCGTGCGCCAGGTCATGCATTGCCGCCGACCACTCGTGGGCCGTCGGTCGCCGGCGGACGGAAGCGATGGGCACCGCCGGGGGATCGTCTGCGCTCCAGACGCGAATCGGCATGCTGAGGAAAGCGACGCCGGGTTCCGCGGTGGCGAGCCCGCCGAGGCCTTCGGGGTAGGGAACTGCAGGGTCGGGCAGCGGGAGCCGTCGCGGATGGCACAGCGCAAGGCGCGACACCCGCGCCGGGCGGGCCGCGGCGTAACGCAGCGCGAAGTCAGCCCCGATGCCGTGACCGAACAGTCGGAGCGGCCTCGGGGCCAGGCTGGTCAGCATCCAGACCTGCGCGAGCATCGCGTCGAGGGCGGTGTCCGCTTCGACGCGCCCGGTGCCCACTGCGATGCGATCGAAGCGCCGATACCGTTCCAGGCCGAAGACCGGCGCGACCAGCACCGCTCCATAGGCCTCGGCCACGTGTACGAACCACGTGGAGAGTTCTACGACATCCCGCGCACCGCCGTGCACGGCCACGAGGACCGGTGCCGATTCGTTCAGCGTGTGCGGCGTGTAGAGCAGGTACCACTGCTGAGGGTCCGATGCGAGCGAACGCGTGATCAGCGTACCGCGCTCGTGCGACTGCAAGGGGTAGTTGCTGAAGCGCGAGAGCCCGCCGGGCGAGATCAGGCGTTGTGGCGTGCGGAACGTCATTCCGTCCCCTCTGCGCAGCGCGCTGCCACGTCCATGAACAGCGTCTCGGCCCGGCGGGGTTGCGCGAGTTCCTCGAACCGCAGGCAGGCGAGCCCGCTGGCGCTGAAAGCCACACGCACGGCGAGCGGCGAGCGCATCAGCATGCCGCTGAGGGCGATCACCGGCACGCCCGCGCGGTCGAGCATGCGCGCCCCCGCGACAGCGCCTGCCGCATCGGGCGCTGCGATGATCGCGCCATCGACGAGGTCCGCGAAGGGTGCCGTCCGGATCAGTGTTCCGGAGTCGGCTTCGCACAGCGGGCTCGCGAGTTCGACCACGATCACGTCCAGCAGATGCTGACCGAGGTGGGTGAGGATCCCGGTCATCAGTTCGACGAGCGCCACCTGATCGAGCGTGGCGGTCGAGACGTGTCCCAGGTCGGTCGGATCGACCACCACCTCCGCGCCGGCGTCCTGCAGGAGCCAACGCTCCGAGCCCGATGCGACGGCGGTCACTCGTGCAACGCCAACGCGGCAGCGCGCACGGACCAGTCCGCGGACGAGTCGGGACGTCGCCTGCATCGCACCGGCGTTCGAGGCAGTCCCGACGCAGGCGATGACCGGCGGCAGGGGGCCGGCCGGCGTACCCGGACGCAGTGCGAATCCGGACACGTTCAGCAGCGCGCCGTCGCTGGCCGCCAGCAACCCCAGCGGGGTGATGCGCGTCGGGCTCAGGCTTCCTTCGCAGGCCGTCGCCACGAGCGAAGCGACGCCGCCCGTCGCGACGAGGTGGCAGGGTCCCAGGTTCGGCGGGACGTAGGCCTCGAAGCGCTCCGGCGACAGATCGTCGCCGTAGGCCACGACGATCTCGTCGCCCTCGAACAATGCGCACGTCCGGCCGGTGGCGAGATCGAGACGGTCGGGTTCGCCCACGTGGTCGACGCGGGCGAGCACCACATCGCCCGACCTCGGCACGAGGCCCGGTCCGTTCACAGGGCTGCCGAACGCCGCTGTGTCGACCCGTCGGACACTGTCTGCAATCCGCACATGGCGCGGCGGACCGGATGGGTCGGATGGCTGGGCGTGGGGGCTGGGCGCGCTCCAGACGAGGCGAGTGCGGGTCATTACGGTCTCCGTTGTTGTGTGTTGCCACACGACAACGGCACAGCCGACCCGATATTCCCGCCGGCGCAGGCCTCGGTGTGCGCTAACGCAACAGGGGAACCGCCGTGGTCCGACAGTGGGCGACGGCCTGGAGAAGTCCGTGGCCGAAGATGGCGTCATGGCCGGGGTCACCGAGATCGCGGGTGCGGCCCGACAACTGCCGGCGCACTTCTCCGGGGCCGAGCCGGGGATGCGCCCCCAGCAGCCGCGCCACGGAGGCGGTGACGAACGGCGCTGCGATCGATGTGCCCGACTGCGTGGTCGTCTTGCGGGCCAGCCAGCCGCCCGTGTTCGCCACCGGGATGTCGACGCCGGGTGCGGCCAGCGTCACGTGTGTGCCCTGGCCCGCCCAGCGATACACGCGCAGCGCTTCGTCGACAGCCGTCACGCCGATCACGGATGGATACGCCGCGGGATACCGAGGCGCCGCGCGGGGCCCCGCGTTGCCGACCGCAGCGATGAGCACGGCGCCGCGGCGCTCTGCCGTCTGGACCGCCTGTTCGACGAGGGCGTTGGCTGGCCCCGCGAAGCTGAGATTGATGACTCGGACGCGGAGGGCCAGCAGTTGATCGAGTGCCGCGAGCAGATCGAACGCGTCCATGCGATCCCCACCCGACCCGGCATGGAAGGCATCGACCGCCACGAGGCGCGCCGAAGGGAGCAATCCGACCACCTCTCCCGGCGCACGGCCGACGAGCACGGAAGCGACCGCCGTACCGTGGCTCCTGCCGCCGGGTCTGCGGTCGGCGCCGCGCGCCACATGGGTCTCGATGCGGCTGCCGCGCAGCGTCGGGTGATCGGTGGCGATCGCGGTGTCGATGAGTCCCACGGTGATGTCGGCTTCGCAAGGGTCCGCGAGCGGCGCCCAGGCAACCAGTTGCCTCGCACGGCAGGCGCGTCCGGCGCAGGGGTCCGCCGCGGGGCGATAGAGGTGATTGGCGTCGACGGTCGCGCCTCCGGCGATGTCCCGGACGAGTTGCGCAGCGCTCGCCACCGAGTAGGCGCGGGGTACGCGGAACCGGACCTCCTCGACGTCCAGGGTGGCGAGGCGACGGCGTTGCAGGGTGAAGAAGCCGCGCGCCTGCAGACGGTCGATGTCACCCGGGCTGAGCCCCGAAGCGACGATCTCGTCGCGTTCGAAGTCGATCGGCACGCCCGCACCACCGCCGGGATCGGGGAAGGCCTCGCCCCGCCCGTCCATGCGATCGTCGATGTCGCGGCTCTCCCACCGGTCGTCGTCGAATGCATCGCGACCGCCACGATCGTCATCGTCCGCGCGCGCATCGGGAGCACTGCCCAGGAGGGCGCCGCCGGTCAGCAGAACGGCCGCAAGCAACGCAAGTGCGAGGACGAACCGGCGCACGCGAGCGCCGTCCGCAGCCGCCCCGCGCCGCGCGCCATCACCGTGCCCCACCCGAGGGAGTTCCCGCATAATCCGACCCTTGCAAAGTTCCGTTGCGATCGTCGCTGCCTGTGCCGTTCTCCGATCCCGGCAGCCCGGACACCCATCGGAACCCATGCGCCCCGCCCCGGCCCGGCGCCGGAATGTCATGCAGAACACGCGTTGCAACGGCCGTCTCTTCCCACCTCCGGGAATAAATGCGGCGGTTCGCGCGATTACAACACGACGAGGAGTGTGGTCCGTGTCCAGCATCGGTGCCGAACTGATCGCCCTGCTGCCCCGGTTGCGGCGCTACGCCCTCAAGGTGTCCCGCTCTCCCGAAGCGGCCGACGATCTCGTCCAGGCCGCTTGCGAACGCGCCCTTCTGGGGGCCGAGAGAGCGGCGGGCGCACCCTTCGACGTGTGGATGTTCTGCATCATGCGCAACCTGCACATCGATCTGCTGCGTCGCCAGAAGACCAGGGGCGAGACGGTCGATGTGGACGATCAACCCGAGGTCGCCGGCGAAGACGGGCGACTCGTCACGGAGTCCAGGCTCATGCTCGACCGGGTCTCCCGGGCAATCGATGCACTCCCCGAGGAATTCCGGGATGTCGTGTTGCTGGTCTGCGTGGAAGAGTTCAGCTACCGGGAAGCCGCGGAGATTCTCGGGATCCCGATCGGAACAGTCATGAGCCGGCTCGCGCGAGCCCGGCTGCGGCTCGCGGAGGCGACGGGGATGGATGGGCAGGACGAAGGCATCATTGCAGGGGCGCGGGCATGAGCGACGAGCAGTTCGACGAAGAGACACTGATGGCGTACGCGGACGGGGAACTCGACCCCGAGCGGGCGGCCGCGATCGAGGCGGCCATGGCTCGCGATCCAGCCGTCGCGAGGACGGTCCGCATGTTCCGCAGCACCTCCGTCGCAGCGCGCGCCGCCGTGGAGGCCGGGACGCCGCCCGTACCGGATGCGCTGCGGGCCAGCGTCGAACAGGCGATCGCCCGGGCCAGCGAGGCTGCGGCGCGTGCACCTGCCGAGGGCATCGCCCCGCCACCGTTCGTGAACGTGCCGTCCCGGTCCGCCGCGAACAACCCGTCGTACGCCATCGCCGCGTCGGTCGCGCTCATCGCCGTCGCCTTGGGCGCCTATTTCGCAGGCGCCCACCGGAGCGATATGCCATTCCCCCCGGGTCTCGCGGTCGTCACGCCGGCGGAGCACCCCGTGTTCGAAGGCGCCCTGTCGGTGGCGCCTGCCGGGAGCGCGCGGACGCTGCAGTCCGGCGGTTCGGTCGCGCTCACCGCCACCTTCCGGGACGGCGGCGGTCAGCTCTGCCGCGAGTTCCGGGTGGAGCGGGAGGGCACGGATGCCGTGGCAGGCGTCGCATGCCGGGCAGACGGAAAGTGGACCGTGGCCTTCGCCGTGACCCAGCCCGTTGGCGGTGACACCTTCAGCCCCGCTGCCGGCAACACCCTGGTCGATGCTTTCCTGGCGGAGCGCGGCGCCAGCCCGCCGCTCGAAGGCGAGGACGAAGCCAAAGCGCTGCGTAGCGCCGATCCGCCGCGCTGATCGCCCGGATGGGGGTGCGCAGCGTATATTCGGCGCAGCCCAAATCCTGGAGACCTTCGCCTTGACCCGCTCGCGCCCCGGCATCCCCCAATCGTCTGCGGGATGGCCCGCCGCCCTGCTCGCCCTCGCGACGTTCTCCCCTCTCCCGGCGCATGCCCAGACCACATTCAGCGGTGGCCTGGAAATGCGCAGTGGCGACTATGGCCGCAGCAGCAGCACCGAGGAACTCCGCCTTCCTTTCGCCATCCGCCACGCAACCGGATCCTGGGTGCTTCGTGCAGGCGCGGACTTCTCGCGCGTCCAGGGAGTGGCCAACGCGATCGAACGGGAAGCCAGGCGTACCGCCGATCCGACGCTGAGCCCCGACGATGACGACGACGATGATGACGATGACAACAGCGGCGGGGGTGGTGGCGGTGGTGGTGGACCCGCGATTAGTGCCGCAGACGCCGCCCGCACGGCGACGGGCCTGGGCGACGGGCAGTTCTCTGCCTTCTACAAGGCGCTTTCGCCCGCCGAGGCAGGCTTCGGTCTGGAGGTGGGTGGCCGCATGAAGGTGCCGCTGTCCTCCGCCGACGAATGCTTCATCACCAATGGCGAGATCGACTATTCAGTGGAGGCCCGGGTTTCGCGCCCGGTGGGGCGCGTCGAACCGTCGTTCACGCTCGGATGGACGAAACGCGGCGACCCGGTCCGCCGGGATTCCCTCTGCCAGCCCATCGGCAATCGCCGCGTGGACTTCCGCGATCCGTTCTACTTCGGGATCGGCGTCGGGGCCGACCTCTCGGCCATGACCACGCTGGACATCGACTATTTCTACCGGGAAAAGCTCCTGCCCCAAAGCGCGCCGTTGAGCCTGCTTCGCGCGACGGTGCAGTTCCGGCTGTCCGACCTGATGCGACTCGGCGTGTACGGCGCCACGGGGTTCACGGACGCCTCGCCGGACTGGATCCTCGGCACGAGCGTCGGCGTCCGGTTCTGATGTTGGTGGCGTGGCTGTGGACGCGCGATCCGGCGAGGGAACGGACCACGGGTTTGTAGGAGCGGGCCATGCCGCCGCGGGCCGCAGGCCCGAGAGGCGGCCATGGGCCCCTCCTACAGCGGCGGTGGACACACCATCAGCCGTGGCCATGGGCGAGCTTGTGTAGGAGCGGCCCATGGCCGCGAAAGCGATCGTTCCGGGTGAAGCGCGTCCACAGCATCAACCGCTTTCGGGGCCATGGACCCCTCCTACAGAACCTTCGCCCATTGCCACCGCCGGTGGCACGCCACAGGGGGATATACAAGGGGCCCTCCCCTTGTTGGTACTCCACGCGGCCATGCCGCCGCGGGCCGTCAGGCCCGAGAGGCGGCCATGGGCCTCTCCTACAGCCGCGGTGGACACACCATCAGCCGTGGCCATGGGCGAGCTTGTGTAGGAACGGCCCATGGCCGCGAAAGCGATCGTTCCGGGTGAAGCGCGTCCACAGCATCAACCGCTTTCGGGGCCATGGGCCCCTCCTACAGAACCTTCGCCCATTGCCACCGCCGGTGGCACGCCACAGGGGGATATACAAGGGGCCCTCCCCTTGTTGGTACTCCAGACGGCCATGCCGCCGCGGGCCGTCGCCACGATCCCCTCTTGCACGGGCTGCGGGCCCTCACACCACGGCCCCGCTCAGATCACGGCACCAGGAACGTCCTCACCGCGCCCAGCGACATCTCCGGCGCCTCCTCCTGCGGGATGTGACCCACGCCGGGGAAGATCACCAGTTGCGCGTTCTTCATCACCTTCTGATAGTCAGCGGCGTTCGAAACCGGAATCAGGGCGTCCTTCTCGCCCCACATCAGCAGCGTTGGCGCCGTGATCGACGCGAGCTTCGCAACGGGATCGTGCTTCACCACCTGCCCCAACCGTTCCAGCAGCGCGGCGCGAACGCCGGGCAGCAGCATGAGGTCGTGGTACCGGGTCACGACGTCATCGGAGAGCTTGTCCGGGTCTGCGTACGCCGGCACGAGGTTCATGCGAAGGAGCGCCTTGGGCATCACGTAGCGCATCAGCTGCATCGCTGCGGGGACGTCCGGCTTCTGGTCGTACTCGAAGCCCGGGCTCGCGAAACCGTCCGGGGCCACGAGCACCAGACGATCGACCCGATCGGGATGCTCCGCCGCGAACCGCCACGCGACGCGGCCGCCCATCGAGTGTCCGACGATGCTGGCCCGCGCGATGCCGAGACGGTCCATGAGTGCGATGAGCAACTGCATCGCACGCTCGTCGGTGTAGTCGCCGGTGGGATCAGGGCCGGTGAGCCCCGCCCCGGTGAGGTCGTAGCGGATCACCCGGAGGTGCTCCGCCAGGGGAGCGGCCCAGGGCTCCCAGGTGTGGAGACTCGCGCCGAACCCGTGGAGCAGGATCACCGCCGGGGCGTCCTTCGCCCCGCTGTCGCGCACGTGCAGGCGCACGCCTCCCGCTTCGACGAAGTCCGTCGGCGCATTGGCGTAGCGTGCCTCCAGTTCGGCGCGGTTCTTGTCGGGGGTCCATAGCCACAAACCCAGTGCGCCCAGCGCGACCGAGACCAGACCGGCCCCGATCGCGAACCTTCGACCGGAAAACTTCAATCGTCGACTCCATGGATATGCCATGCGATTCGACCACAACGGCGGCGGGTGCGCGAGTGCCCGAACGCCACCGGCCCTCCCGCCTCGCCCTGAGCAAGCCTCCGGATACCGGTGGTCAAACCAGCGCAGCGATACTCGAGAGGCGGACGGCATTGCCGGCGCTGATCACCCGGAACGGTTCGCTGACCCTTCTGTCCTTCGCCGCGCGGGACCAGAAGGCGATTGCGGCGACGCATGCCGTCTCCCAATACGCCCGCACGGACGGCAGGGGCAATGGCGGGTCGAACGTTCGCCCCGGCACCTCCCCGCCCGCCAGCGGCGCGTAGAGCATCGGCACCATGTCGTAGGTGGGCGCCAGCGCCAGCGCCCCGGCGGGCCGGAAGCCGAGATTGCCGAGATGCATATCCGTGTTGGCGATGAGACGACCGAACCACCAGAGATGTCGCACCCGTTCGACATCCGCTGCCGACAGCAGACCCATCAGAGCCAGACGATCGGCGAGCGCCGGCCAGTCCGTCGACGAGGCACCGAGCAGCGCCGCATTCAGGGTCTCGAGACTGACGAGGCGGGACCGCCCGTGCAAGCCGTGCCGGTCGAACCGCTCGACCTCGAGGAACGTGCGACCCGCCGCCTGCACGATCCGGCTGGCCGCGCTGGCAACCCCGGGCAGCGTCGCAGCCGTCTCCAGTGCGAGATGCTCGCAGACGAGCAGATCCGACCAGCGCGTGACGGCCGCCGAACCGTCGGCACCGGAGAACTTCACGATGACGTGGGGCGTCCCGCTGCCGGGGAGTTCTCGCAGAGCTGTGAACTTCGGGAATTCACCCGCGGCACTCGACCCTGCCACGCCCGTCGCGATCGCCATCTCCGCCAGGGCGGCGTATCCCACCGCCACGCGATTCGTGCGGAGCGGCGCGGGTGGCGCCATCTTGGCGGCCATCCAGCGCTCCGCCGAAGCATCGCCCACGATCAGGCTGCCACTCAGGTCGTGTCCGAGGCGGGACAGGACCACGAGCACGTCGTCGTCCGACCAGGCATTCGGATCGGACGGCACGCCCAGGGCATCGTGCTGACTGCGCGCGAACTGGCGCCCCATGTAGCCCTGCGGCCGCATGTCGTGGAAGGGATACGGCAGCCCGTGCCACCAGCCGTCGCGCGTTGCCTCGGGCACCGGCCAGCCGGAGGAGGCAAGATCCAGCCATGTCCCCTCGGGATACACGGGGGCGAGCGTTCCCACCTGACTTGCGCGACCATCGGCATCGACTTCGTGCACCGCCAGACCCGCCAGATCGCCGCGAAGCGGACGCCGGAGGGCATACCGGGCACGACGGGCACGGCCCGCCGCCACCACGTGGCTTCCCACCTCGGCCAGCAGTCGATGCAGCGTTGCCACGCTCACGCCCACCTGGGTCGCGAGCGTCGCTGCGCCAGACATACCCTCGCGCGCCAGCACGGCGTAGAGTCGATCCCGGGTGGCTTGATTCTTCGTTCTCATGGCGATAATGAGAAGATTTTCGAGAACATTTTATCGACGGCCCTCCTAGCAACGCGAGTCCTTTCTTCCGCGATTATGAGAAGATTTTCTAGCCTATTCTCTGCCAGATGGACCGGCTCTGGACCGGGCGCGGTTCGATGAGTGCCGCGTCGCCGCCCGGCCCTGCCGGCACCAGTCACCCCGCCCCCCGCCTCCACCTCCACCAGGGCCCCATCGACCTCGTCATCGAGGCCTTCGCGGACGACGCCACTGCCGTCGACGCCGCCTACGCCGCTGCCCGCGCGCGTTTCGCCGACATCCTCACCGTCCTCGTCTCGGAACTCCCGCTGCTGCGCACGCCGCTCGGCATCGAACCACCGCCGCTGACCGGCCCCGTCGCCCGCCGTATGCTCGCCGCCTGCTGGCCGTACCGCGACGTGTTCATCACGCCCATGGCAGCCGTCGCGGGATCGGTCGCCGACGAGGTGCTCGCCGCGATGGTCACCGGCGCCGCTCTCCGCCGCGCGTACGTGAACAACGGCGGCGACATCGCCCTGCACCTTGCGCCGGGCGAATCGTTCCGCGTCGGCCTTGCCGGCATCGAGGACGCAGCCCTGCACGGCACGCTGGACCTCCGCGCGGACGACGCCGCGCGGGGCGTCGCCACCTCGGGCTGGCGTGGGCGATCGATGTCGATGGGCATCGCGGATGCCGTGACGGTGGTGGCCGCCAATGCGGCTGCCGCGGACGCCGCAGCCACGCTTGTCGCCAATGCCGTGAACGTGGATCATCGGTCGATCGAACGTCGGCCCGCCTGCGACGTCCGCGACGACACCGATCTCGGCGCGTTGCCGGTGACGGTCACTGTCGGGCCGCTGCCCGAAGATGCCGTGCACGAGGCGCTCGCGCGCGGCGTTGCGAGGGCGCAGGGGATGGTCGATCGCGGCCTGATCCGCGCGGCCTGCCTGCGGCTCGCGGGCGAAGTGCGCGTCGTCGGCGTCGAGGCCGGCAAGCTCGTTCCGGGTTCGATCGTCCCAGTCAACGGAGAAACGCTCGCATGAGCACCAGCACCGCTGCACCGTCCGCCCTCGCCGCCGTCGAAGTCCGCAAGGTCTGCACGATCATCGAAGAGGCCTACCACGACGGCGGGCCGCCCTCCGCCGCGCCGCGCCGCAAGGGCGCCGTCGTCGCGGTGATCCGCAATCCGTTCGCGGGCCGCTACGTCGAGACGATCGAACCCTTCATGGAGGCGCTGAAGCCGCTGGGCCTCGAGATGGCGATGCGCCTGCTGGCCGCGCTCGGCGGAGACCCTAAGCGCATCGAGTCGTACGGCAAGGGTACGATCGTCGGCGTGAACGGCGAGCACGAGCACGGCGCCTTCTGGCACGTGCCGGGCGGATACGCGATGCGCGAGGCCCTCGGCGGCGCGAAGGCCATCGTGCCTTCGACCACCAAGCTCGCGAGTGCCGGCGCGCGCCTCGACGTGCCGCTCCACCACATCAACGCCGCGTACGTCCGCAGCCACTTCGACGCGATGGAGGTCGGCGTGTCAGACGGTCCGCGGCCCGATGAACTCGCTCTGATCCTCGCCATGTGCGACGGCCCGCGCGTCCACGCCCGCATGGGTGGCCTGAAGGCCGCCGACATCAGCGTCTGGGACGGCCAGCGATGAACATGCGCCGCACCTTCCTTGCGCTGGCACTCGCCGCGCTCTGCGCCACCGGCACGGCCCAGGCCGACGGCCCCATCCGCATCGGCGAACTCAATTCGTACAAGGCCTTCCCCGCCTTCCTCGAGCCCTATCGCAAGGGCTGGACGCTGGCGCTGGAAGAGATCAACGCGGCGGGCGGCGTGAACGGTCGGAAAATCGAAGTCATCTCGCGCGACGACAACGGCAACCCCGGCGACGCCGTGCGCGTGGCCGAAGAACTGGTGAGCCGCGAACAGGTGTCGATGCTGATGGGCACCTTCGCGAGCAACGTGGGCCTCGCGGTGAGCGACCTCGCGAAGCAGCGCAAGCTCCCGTTCCTCGCCGCCGAACCGCTCTCGGACAAGCTCACCTGGGAGAACGGCAACCGCTACACGTTCCGGCTGCGCGCCTCGACGTACATGCAGACGGCGATGCTGATCCCCGAGGCCGCCGCGATGAAGAAGAAGCGCTGGGCGCTCGTGTATCCGAACTACGAGTACGGGCAGTCGGCGGCCAACGCCTTCAAGAAGTTGCTGAAGGCCCGCCAGCCCGACGTCGAGTTCGTGCTGGAGCAGGCGCCGCCGCTCGGCAAGCTCGACGCCGGCGCCACCGTCCAGGCGCTCTCCGCTGCGAAGCCCGACGCCATCTTCAGCGCCCTCTTCGGCCCCGATCTCGCGAAGTTCGTGCGCGAGGGCAACACGCGCGGTCTGTTCCGCGGTCGCGAGGTCTTCAACCTGCTGGGCGGCGAACCGGAGTACCTCGACCCGTTGAAGGACGAGACGCCCGACGGCTGGTACGTGACGGGCTACCCTTGGGCCGACATCGCGTCGCCCGAGCACAGGCGCTTCCTTGCGGCCTACCAGAAGCGCTGGAACGACTATCCGCGCCTCGGGTCCGTCGTCGGCTACAGCGCGATGCAGAGCGTGGCGGCGGCGATGAAGAAGGCCGGCGGCACCGACACCGAGAAGGTCATCGCCGCGATGAAGGGTCTCGCCGTCGAAACACCGTTCGGCAAGGTCACGTACCGCGCGATCGACCACCAATCGACCATGGGCGCGTACGTCGGCCGGCTCGCGAAGCGCGACGGCAAGGGCGTGATGGTGGACTGGGTGTACCGCGACGGGCAGAGCTACCTGCCGCCCGATGACGAGGTGAAGAAGCTGCGCCTGGAGTAGCCGACGCCGGCTCGCCGGGCGCGCTCAAGGCGCCTTTCGGCGGGGCGCTTCGGTCCTGCACCCGGGCGGCGACTCACCCTCGGACTCGCATCCACCGCGCGCATCGGCATCGTCGGCAACTTTCGGTGCGCGGTCCGGCGCCGGTTCTGCCGCTGGTACCTTCGGGCCGTCGTACGGAACGCCGTACACGGTGGTCGCCATGTCCCGCGCGAGATCGTGATGGGCGTCCCCCATCGCAAGGGCGCTCCCCGGCGCAAGGAACGCAGGTGACAACAGCGCCGACGCCAACAGCGCGCCGCGCGTGCAAACCGTGATCGTGTTCATGACATCCCCTCCTCGACTACGCGGGGATCGCGACGATGCGGTCCCGAGGAGTAGACCGTGCCTGGGCCGGATCGTCTCGTCTGTGCGCGAACCACCGCAGCATTCGCGCCGGATCGCTCGCACCGCAATGCCAGGGGCTGTTACCGGAGAGGTGGCGTCACCATCGCCGCCGGCGAGTTCCGATCCGGATCCCGCCCCCGCGCCGCGGCCAGCATCAGCAGCCACGCGTAGGCCGAGTGCATCGTCACGAGTGGCTGCAGCCACGGGTGGATGCCCGGCGCCGCCCGTGTGCCGATGCGGACGACCGGCGACCCCGCCTCGACGAATCGCGCCACCGCCGCCTCGACCGAGGCACGCGTGGCCGCATCCGGCTCGAACACGATCACCGGCAACTGCGGTGACGCCAGCGCGATCGGGCCGTGCAGCACCTCGGCGGCGCTGAACGCCTCGGCGTGGATTCCGCACACCTCCTTCAGCTTCAGTGCCAGCTCCCGCGCCATCGGCAACGCCGGCCCGCGGGCGATCACGTACGCGCTCTCGCGCTTCGCGAGGGTCATGAGCAGCGCATCGCGCGCGGGCTCGTTGGTGTCGGCGAGCGCCTCGTGCATCCGCGCGAGCGACGCCGAGAGCGCCGCGCCGCCGGACCACGTCGCGATCAGTTGTGCGAGCGTGAACACCGTCAACACGAAGGTCCGCGTGGCGATGGCCGACGTCTCCTCGCCCGCACCGATCTCGAGCACGTCGTCCGCCATGGCCTCGACGGGAGACCCGGACGCGTTCACGAGTCCGAGGGCCGTGGCGCCCCCACGCTGCACCATCCCGATCGATGTCAGCAGGTCGGTGCCGTCCCCGACAGGCGCCACCGCGATCGCGAGGGCACGTTCCAGGCGAAGCGTTCGTGCGTGCGCAGAGGCCAGCACCATCGGCAACGGCGCGGTGGGCAGCCCGAGGCGCAACTCCGCCAGCGCCGCACCGTAGGCCGCCGCGTGGTTGGCGCTTCCGCGGGCGAGCGTGACGAGGATCGTGGGTGCCATCGCCCGGAGACGCTCCACCAGCGGCGGCAGCACCATCGCGAGGGTGGCATGGTGGTCCGCGACCAGATCGGGAATCCCGACCACGTCGACCTCCATGCGGGACCGGGGGATGGGGATGCGCATCAGGTGTCGATGGTGCGGATGTGGGATGCGGCGTCGGCCGGGGTCCTGGAGGCGGGGCGATCCCCCGCGGCGCGTTCACCGTTCATGCGCCGTATCGTCGCACACGCGATCGGCATGCTGCGAGGGGCAAGCAAGCGCTTCGCGACCATGGCGGGACGTCTGTCGTGGGTCGGGCTTCGCCCGACGCGGTGGTCATTGGAACCCACCTCCGCGTGCCACGAGCGCGCTTCTCGTGGGTCGGGCTGCAGCTCGACGCGGTGGTCATTGGAAGCAATGCAGGAGTGCCACGGCCGCGTCGGGCAGTGCCCGACCCACGAACACCGCCGCCCTGATCCACCCGCATGGCAACCACAACGCCCGTGGGTCGAGCTACGCTCGACGCGGCGATGGCTTGGGGACGACAGCGCATCCAGGCCGCGCGGGCAGTGCCCGACCCACGGGACACCCCCCTACCCCCGCAATCGCGCCGACGCCTCCACGATCGCCCTCAGCTTCTTCTCCGCCACCGCCGCCGACGTCACCGGGTTGTCCGCGAACGTCGCGAAGCCGCAATCCGGCGTGAGCAGCACACGCTCCGCGCCGAAGATGCGGATCGCCGCCTCGGCCTTCGCCACGATCTCTTCCACGGTCTCGATCCGCGCCTGCTTCTGGTTCACCACGCCGACGCCCACACGGCGGTCGTCGGGCAGGCCGCGCAGGATCTCGACTTCGCCGGCGCGCGGCGTGCACAGCTCCAGGAACACGGTGCCGACCCGCATCGCGGCGAGCGTCGGCACCAGCGGCGTGTAGTCGCCAGCGAGGCAGGTCGTTTCGTCCGGCGTCCAGTTGCCGCGACACATGTGCACCGCGGTGCGATCCATCGCAAAGCCGTCGGTCACGGCGTTCATGAGATCGCGGGCGAACGCCAGTTCGGTGGCGGCATCGCCCTTCTCGGACAACGCACCGCACATGAAGCTGCGCGACTGGCTCGGCCCCGTGAACACGACCTCCGACAGCACCGGCTCGTCGAACTGCACGAGCGCCGCGCCCTCGGCCAACAGGAAGGCGAGTTCCTCGCGGAGCACGCGCACGATGTCCACGGCGATCGCCTCGCGCGACGCGTAGGCGCGATCCGAGATGCACTCCATCCACATCGTCCGCGTCAGGAGATACGGTCCCGGCAGCGCCACCTTCACGGGGCGGTCGGTGAGCGTCCGCACGAAGGCAAGCTCGTGCACCGCCAGCGGCTTCGATCGTCCCAGCGGCCCGAACACGGCGGGGTGGCGGACGTCGCCCGCGGGCACGTCCAGCGCGCGCAACTCTTCGGCGAATTCGTCCGGGTCATCGACGAGCGGCAGCAGGTCGGTCAACGGGATCAGCTGGCAGTTGTCGAGGCGGCCGCCGACGAAGCTCGCGTAGCTGTCGCGCCGCTGCTCGCCGTCGGTGACGACGTCGCAGCCCGCGCGCAGTTGCGCCTCGACCACGAGCCGCACGGCGTCGTCGGCCGTCGCCTCGAAGTCCGCCTCGGGCAGGCGCCCCTCCATGCGTTCGTGCAGCGCCTGCACCATCCAGCGCGGTCGGGGCCAACTGCCGAGCCCCATCACGCCGAGCGCCGGGATCGCCGGTGCAGGTGCCGCATCCGGGAGACGGTCGGGAATGACGATCGCCTTCACCGGCTGCACGATCGGGCTCGTCGCGACGACGGGCGCAGCGACCACCTTCCGCTCCACCAACGCGCCCTTGCACACGAGGAACGATGTTCCCGCCCCCGCGGCTGCCACCGACACGAGTTCGTTGCCGGTCATGCGGCACCACGCCGGGAGATCCTCGCGCACCGAGGTCTCGGTGGAGAGGATCTCCAGCAGGCCACCTCTCGGCAGCGGGTCGATGTGGCTGCGGATCATGAGCAGCAATCCGTTGCCGCAGTCGAGATCGCCGCCGTCGAAGCTGGTGTCCGGCGGATGGGGATGGGCTGCCGTCATCGTTGATGCCTCGTGCTGATCAGAACGACAGGCAAGGCGTGCCGTCCGACAGGAACTCGACCAGCTTGGCGCCGCCGACGATCGTCGCACCCTCGATCAGCGCGCCCTCGTCGAGCGTGCGCTTCTTGAAGCACGGCGAGCAGACCCAGATCTTGCCGCCCGCCTTCACGAAGTTGGCGACCAGTTCCCCCAGGGGCGCGAAGCCTTCCTCGTGGATGGTCTCGGCGACGCCCTTCTGCGAGAGGCGCACGCCCTCGATGGACAGGAACACGAGGGTGTCCTGGCTCGACGCGACGGCGGCGTTGGCGACGACGAACGCGACCGTCGCCTTGTCGGTGTTGTCGAGCGAGAAGCTGAGGGAGACGCAGAACTTTCCGGTACCGGCCATGGTGAGGCTCCTTGAGGTGAGGTGGGAACGGATCGCTGGCGTGGCGGACTCACCCGCCGCGCCGGATCCAGAAGAGGTGCTGTTCGAGATCGTGGTGCACGAGCGTCTCGCGCGTCATGCGACACCACGCAGGCAGATCGTGGCGCGCGCCGGAATCGGTCGCGTGCACCCGGATCACCTCGCCGGCTGCCATCTCCTTCATCAGGAAACGCAGTTGGATGACGAGGTCGCCGCAACCGAGGTCGCCGGCGTCCCATTCGCGCTGATGTTCAGGAGGGGGTTGCATGGGTCGTGCGCTCATGTCGGGTCGTCGAGCGTATCGGCCACCGCCGCGCGTGGCAATCGGGACTTCCGATCGCGCCCGACGATGGCCGCACGGCGCCGAGGGTCTCGTATCATCCGCCCCACCCCCACCCAGGAAGCGAGACGCGAGGCATGGACGACTACCAGCGCGGTTACGAGATGTTCCGGAAGATGGTCGGTGACGACCGCATCGACGCGCTGGTCGCGCGCTTCGGGGCCGTGTGCCCGGACTTCCGCACGGAGGTCGTGTCGGTCGTGGGTGGCCGCATGTGGAGCCGCGGCGGCATCGATCTGAAGACCCGCTCGCTCTGCAGCATCTGCACGCTGGCAGCCCAGGGTCGGACCAACGCCCTGAAGCTCAATTTCGAGATGGCGATGAACAACGGGGCATCGATCGAGGAGATCTTCGAGGCGCTGTTCGTAGTGGCGGCGTACGCGGGGTATCCGGCCATGTGGGATGCCCTGGTGAAGTTCGAGGAAGTGCTCGCGGAACGCGCCGCGCGCTGAGGCCACACCCCCCATGGCGCGCCCCGGCACCGCCGCGACACTGATCGCCACCACGCGGCCGGCATTCCTGCTGCTGGCGCCTGCCTGCATGCTCGTCGGTATCGGGACTGCCGTACGCAGCGGTGTGCCGGTCACCGCGATCGACATCCTGCTGGCGCTGCTCGGCGGCATCGCGGCGCACGCAGCCGTCAACGCCCTCAACGAGTACTTCGACTTCCGCAGCGGTCTCGATGCCATGACCGATCGCACGCCGTTCAGCGGCGGCAGCGGCGCCCTGCCCGCCAGGCCGGACCTCGCCCCCGCGACGCTCGCGCTGGCGTGCGTCGCCCTTGCGATCGCCTGCGCCGTGGGGATCTGGTTCGTGATGCTGCGCGGGACGGCGCTCCTGCCGGTGGGCCTTCTGGGAATCGCCGTCGTGGTGGCGTATACGCCCTGGACCACACGGCACCCGGTGGCCTGCCTGCTCGCGCCGGGCATCGGCTTCGGCCCCGCCATGGTCGTCGGCACCCACGTGGCACTGACGGGGGCCCATGCGGCGACGCCGTGGATCGCGTCGATCGTGCCGTTCTTTCTCGTGAACGCCCTGCTGCTGCTCAATCAGTTCCCTGACGTGGAGGCCGACCGGCGCGTCGGACGCCGACACCTGCCGATGCTGCTGGGGCGGCCGCGCGCCGCGGGCATCTATGCGGGGTTGTTGGGGGCGGCCTTCGGGTGGTTGGCGATCGCGGTGCTCGCAGGCCTGCTGCCGATGGGCTGCGCAGCGGGACTGCTCGCCGCCCCGCTCGGCTACGCAGCTGTCCGGCGGGCGCTTCGCGACGCCGATGACATGCCAGCGCTGATGCCGGCGATGGCGCTCAACGTCGCGATCAACCTGGCGACGCCGGTGTTGATGGGAGTCGGCCTGCTGCTCGCTTCGTAGCCTGGCGAAGGACGGTCAGTTCGGTCCGAGGCCCAGATGCCCGCGGAAGCGCGACTTGATCCAGCTGCCGTCCCGCGCCGGCAACGCCCGCGGCGTTTCGACATGGGCGATGCGCACGGTGATGAAGCGCGGGCCGCCGCCGACCGTCCCGATCGCTTCACGCGCTGCGGCGAGGTCGGATTCCTCGACGACATCCATCACCGCCGTGAAACCAGTGGCGGCCGCCACGCGGCCCAGATCGATGCCGGCACCGCTGTGGCTGAGCTGGCCGCCCGTCTCGCCGTAATGGCCGTTGTCGAGCACGACGATCGACAGGTTCTTCGGCGCACTCACCGCGATGGTCGCGAGGCCGCCCAGACCCATCAGCTGCTCGCCGTCGCCCGTGATGACGGTGACAGGGCGATCCGGCTGCGCGAGTGCCAGCCCGAGGCCCATCAGCGCCGCGCCGCCCATCGCACCCCAGAGATAGAAGTTGCCGTCGTGATCGCCAGCCGCGAACGTGTCGTAGGTGGGCGAACCGAGCCCGCTCACCACGAGCATCCGCCCGCGGTTCTCCAGCAACGCAGCGACGGCCTCGCGCCGGTCGAGCTTTCCCGGCGCCGGCGCTGGCAGGGCGCCACTCATTCCTTCACCCATTTCTTCGCTCCCAGCAGTTGCTGCGACAAGAGGATCGCGATCGCCTGATCGCCGCTGAACGCCATCGTCGTGGCCGACGCCATCTGCGCGGCGAGATCCTCCAGCCGGTCGATGCGGATGGTGCGCACGCCCATCAGGTTCAGCGACGGCTCGGTGGCGCTGCCCATCGGCACCTGCCACGGATTGAACTCCGAGAACTCGCCACGCATGGTCACGACGGCGAGGAACGGCATCCGGCAGGCGGCGATCAGCGACAGCATGTTGATGCAGTTCCCCACCCCGCTCGACTGCATCAGCAGCGCGGCACGCTGCCCGCCCGCCCACGCGCCGGCGGCGATGGCGACGCCCTCCTCCTCGGTGGTGAGCACGGTCGTGACGACGTCCGGCGTGTCACGCAACATCTCGATGAGACGCGCGTGGCCAGCATCGGGAACGTACGTCACGTGGCGCACGTCCGCGGCGAGCAGCGCGGCGTGGATGATGGGGGCCCAGGGGGAATCGGTTCGTTCGGCGGTATCCATAGCTCAGGGCGCTTCCGGGGGAAACTCGACGTGCTTCATGAACACAATGCGCCCGCCCTCGTTACGCACGATGCGGTACCCGTGCAGGCCATCGCCGAACTTGTCGAAGGTGTAGTTGCCCTCCACACCCGTGTAACCCTTCACCGCGAGGACGGCATTGCGCACGCTCTCCGGCGCGGTGGAGTTCGCGCTGCGGATGGCGTTCGCCAGGATGTGCATGGCGTCGTAAGACCAGCTCGCATACGTGTCGGGGTTGACGCCGTAGCGCTCGCGGTACTTCTTCGTGAAGGCCCGCGTGGCGTCGGTCGCATCGGTGGTGAAGTCGGTGATGGAGTACGCGCCGTGCAGCGCCTCACCGGCGAGGTTCAACGTCGTCACGGCGATGGTCGTCGGCGATCCGATCCAGGCGACCTTCACGCCGAGCTGGCGCATCTGCTTCGCGAAGATGCCCTGGTCGTTCGGGTTGGTCATGTACGTGCCCATGACGTCCGCGCCGGACTTCTTCACCGCGAGCACGATGGGCGTGAAGTCCTGCGAATTGTTCGTGTAGCCCTGCACGAGCAGCGGCTTGATGCCGAGTTTCTCCAGTTCCGTGACGAGGGCCGTCTTGCCACCAGCCCCGAACGCATCGGTGGAGTGCACGATCGCCCACTTCCTCAACTTGAGCGTGTTGGTCCCGAAGTCGGCGATGACTCTCGACGAGTAGCTGTCGTTCGGACGGATGCGGAACACCCAGCGGTTGTTCACGTGCGTGAGGCTGACGTCGCTGCCGCCGATCATCGTCGGGATGCCGGCCTTCGCGATGGTGGGCGAAGCCGCCTGGATCTGCGTGCTGCGGATCGGTCCGATGATCCCGGCGATGCCACCGCCGCTGATGAGTTTCGAGAAGGCGAGGACGGTGCCCGGATTCGTGCTCGCGTTGTCCTCGACGTGGAGTTCCAGCGGACGGCCGAGTGCTCCGCCCGACTTGTTGACCTCGTCCAGCGCGAGCTTGATGCCGTTCAGCGTGAACTGGCCCGCCTCGGCCTGCGTCCCGGTGACCTCGGCGACGACGCCGATGCGGATCGGTTCGGCGGCGCCCGCCGGCATCGCGACGGCGGCGATCCAGGCGAACAGGGTGATGCACAACACTCTCATGGCAGTTGCTCCGGGGTTGGAATGTCGATGTACATGGATCACGCGGGCGGACGCACCTGGGCCCAGGGACGCGCCTGCTCGAACGCGCGCGACGCCTGCAGCACCCGGAGATCCCGGAAGCGCCCGGCGACGATCTGCAGCCCCACCGGGAGGCCCGCATCGGTGAACCCACAGGGCACCGTGGCCGCAGGCAACCCGGTCAGGTTGAACGGATAGCTGAAGCCGGCCCAGCGCAGCCAGTCCCACGGATGCTGTTCCCAATGCGCCGGGATGAGCCGCGTGGCGTCGAAGGCCGCGACGGACAGCGACGGCGTGAGCAGCAGGTCGTAGCGCTGGAAGAACGCGTTCACGCGGTCGTAGTACGCGAGGCGCTCGGCCTGGGCCCGGCAGTAGTCGGCGGCGGAGTACGTGAGGCCATGGCGCGTGATCGCGACGAGGCCCGGGTCCATGCGATCGGCCCACTGGTCCAGCAGGTTTCCCAGCATCCCCGCATAGTTCGACGAGAAGTGGCAGTGCACGATGTCGGTGGCGTCGCCCCACCCGGGGTTCACCTCCTCCACGCTGCAGCCGAGCGATTCGAACGCCAGCGCGGCGATCTTCACGCGGTCGGCCACTTCGCGGTCCACGCGCAAGTAGCCGAGGTCGGGGCTGTACGCCACCCGGAGCCCCGCGATGCCCTCGTCGAGCCGGCCGAGGAAGTCCTCCGGCGTGGCCTCGAGGCTCGCCTGGTCGCGGTCGTCGGGGCCGGACATCACCTGGAGCATCAGCGCCGCATCGGCCACGGTGCGGGTCATCGGGCCCACGTGCGAGATGCCGCCGTTGCTCGGCATCGGCCAGTAGGGGATGCGACCGAACGTGGGCTTCAGACCGTAGATCCCGCAGAACGCGGCGGGCATGCGGATCGAGCCGGCACCGTCGGACCCCTGGTGCAGCGGCGCGATCCCGGCCGCTGCACACGCCGCCGCGCCCGCGCTGGATCCGCCGGCATTCATGCCGTGCTTCCACGGGTTGTGGGTGATGCCGGTGACGGGGCTGTCGCCGTTGCCCTTCCACCCCAGCTCCGGCACGGTGGTCTTGCCGATGCTGATGCCACCGGCGGCTTCGAGGCGCTCCACGTGCACGTGATCGATGGTCGGTACGCGGTCGCGATGGATCCATGAACCGCCCATGCTGCGCACACCCTTCGTGAGCGCGAGATCCTTGATGGTGAGGGGCAGGCCGTGCAGCGCACCGAGCGCGTCGCCCCGCATGACTGCGGCCTCGGCGGCGCGGGCAGCGGCTCGGGCAGTGTCGAACGTCGGCGTGCAGATCGCGTTCAGCTTCGGCTCGAGCGCCTCCGCACGGGCAAGCACGGCGTCCATGATCTCGACCGGCGAGAGGCTCCGGTCACGGATGCGGCGGGCAAGCTCGATGGCAGGCGTGAAGCAGAGGTCTTCCTGGTTCATGGGAACGCCTTCGACGGAGCGACCGACAGTGGCACGCGGGCGCCACCATATCACCGCGCGCGTCCGCAAAGCGCGCGCGGCAGCGAGCATTCGGTGCGGCACCGCGTCATCCGGCCGCGTGCGCGCAGAGGGGCGTGGCATGATGGGCTCGCTTGGCCCCGACCCTGGTGACCCCGATCCTCGGTGCGTCCGCCCCGCGCGCAAGCCACCCTGCGCGCGCCCTGCCATGTCCATCCCGCGGAGCACCTGCATGAATGAACCACTGTCGAAGCATCACGAGTCCCCGCGCGGCGCGCTGTCCGCCATCGGCCGGCCCGCATGATCCGCGAGGTCGTCCTCGTGGCCTTCCGGGAGGGCGTCCCGGCCGAGCGCCTGCGTGCGTTCGAAACGGCGTTCACGGCGCTGCGCCAACAGATCGACGAAATCCGCGAACTCGAGTGGGGCTTGAACGCCAGTCGCGAGAACCTGGCGGCGGGCTTCTCCCACTGTTTCCTCGTGACCTTCGACAACCTCGCCGCCCGCGACCGCTACGTCGACCATCCGGACCATCGGGCCGTGCTGGCGATGATGGACCCGTGGATCGAACGGCGGCTGGTGGTGGACTACAAGCCGAGGAATGGGTTGGCTTGAGGCTGGCGGTGGAGGTCGACGCGTTTCCTCGCATCGACCGCTTTGGGAGGCTGCGTCTTTAGGACACGGGGCTATACAAGGGGCCCTCCCCTTGTTGGTACACCGCGCGGCCAAGCCGCCGCGGGCCATGCCCCTGTAGGAGGGGGCCATGCCCCCGAAAGCGGTGGATGCAAGGAAACGCCTCAACCGGAGCCATTGCTTTCGCGGTCATGGCCCCATGGCACTACCTTAAGCCCCCGCAGCGAGATTTTCCCGTCTGGCGGCGTGCGCAACGCGGCGGAACTCCGGGGCGGGGACGGCTGAGCCGCCGCGGGCCGTCAGGCCCGAGAGGCGGGCCATGGGCCCCTCCTACAGAGGCAAACCATCCAGCAACCGGCACGTCACGAACGTGAGCCGTCGCTCGATGGCCGCTGCCTCCTCCCGGAACCGCGCGACCAGCGGTCCCTCGCGATGCGCCTGGAACGCCGCCTCGTCTTCGTAGACCTCGTACAGCATCAGGTTGTGGTCGGGCTGCAGCACTTCGAACCGCAAGGTGCCGGGTTCCTGGGCGAGACATCGGTCACGATGCGCGAAGAGCAGCGGGAGGAAATCGGCGATCTTCTCCGGCGCGATCTCGTACGTGGCGACTACGGCGAACTTTGCCATCGGGGGTTACCAGGTTGGATGCGGCCGGCGGCCGTGGATTGGGTGAGGATCGGGGCAAGGCGGCCTCAGCCGCCACGCGCCACGATGTCGGTGGAGAGCCCGTCGATGCTGTGCTGGTTCTTCTCGGCCCAGTATCGCTTCACGCCCTCCGCGCCCTGCCGGACGGCCCAATCGCTGAGCAGCGGGCGATCCTCGACGTACGACATCATCGGGACAGCCATCCCGCACGACGTCTGCACGAGGTCGACGGCGAGATCGAAGATCTGCCGCGCGCCAGGCAGCGGTGCGAACCTGGGGAACAGGTCGGTCCATTCCGGATCCACGGGGTGGATCACCCTGGCAGACCCGTACAACCGCAGGATCATCGGCGGGCCCTCGAACGCACAGAACATGATGGTCATCCGTGATTGCCGCTGCACGTGCGCCGATGTCTCGTTGCCGCTGCCCGTGACGTTCAACCACGCGACCCGCTTGGGGCCCAGCACCCGGAAGGCGTCCATGCCCTTGGGCGAGACGTTCACGCGGCTGTCCGCGGTGGCGGTACCGACGAAGAACATCTTCTGCGCCACGATGAACTCGACGTGGCGATCGGACATCGCCTCGAACTTCTTCCCCATGATGACTTCCTTTCGTTGCCGGACGAATGCCCGGATGACGCCACGTGCCGGGTCAGGCGGCCTGCCCAGTTGCCGGCGCCGCGCCGTACACGGTGCCGTTCTTCCAGCTGTCGACGTACGCCTCGATCGACAGCTTCCACGGGTTCCGCATGTGTTCGTCGAAGTACTCGAAGAGCACTCCCTCGTGGGCGATCATCGAGAGCAGCACGGTGGCCCCATCGTCCCCGCCCCACTCGTCGTGCGGATGCGCGTCCGCCGGCGAGAGCGCGTAGGCCCCCGCCTTCCGACGCACCATTCGCGTCGCGCCATCGGGCAGCAACTCGTTCAGGAACTGCTCGCCTTCGAGGACCATCGTGACGGTGGACGCGACATGGCGATGCCGGCGGCAGTGCCCGCCCTTGCCATAGCGGAGCAGCATGTCGAGCCGGCCGGTCGAAAGGTCGTAGCCCAGGAGGCTGTACTCGAAGTCGACGCGGAAGGCCGTGCAGGACGGATCGGTAACCCGCCGCCACGCGACGGTGTCGAGATCGAAAGTGCTGACGATGGCAGGCATGGAGGATTGCTCGGCGGGAACAGGCTGAGGAGTGTGCCGCAGGCGACGGCGGTGGAGAACCTGAATCGGATTCGCCGCTGCGCCAAAGCCCGCGCCGCGTCGAGCGATGCTCGACCCACGAAGGGCCTAGGTTACTGGAACCCGCAGCGCTGGAAACCAACCCCCGTGGGTCGAGCTTCGCTCGACGCCCGCGTCCCTGGATTCGCCGCTGTG